>Ga0307515_10009040_pt1 | contig 19335 bp, 17 predicted proteins | sample 17_EM_MG_FD_194513 | JGI IMG/M metagenome (GOLD analysis project Ga0307515, IMG submission 194513) | Populus trichocarpa ectomycorrhiza microbial communities from riparian zone in the Pacific Northwest, United States - 17_EM | ecosystem: Host-associated > Plants > Roots > Unclassified | place...
TCAGGCGAGGCCATTTTCACATAGCCACCGGCCACGACCGGTGTTGAAGGGCAGGTCCTCTCAAATGCAGGCAGGACAGTAAATACAAGATTATCTATATTTTAAACATCTAACGAGGCATGTATGATGACTCTGGAGCCCACTGCTCGGTGACCGGGGGGTGCTCGGTGAGTGGTGAAACACAGTACTGAAAGCAATTGAAAAAGCCACCACCCGCATCCACATCCGCATCTCCTGGGAATATGTTGGATATTCCAAATGCCGCCGCCGCCCCCAACACACGATAATTTTGTATAAAACTATAGAGTAGTTTGAATAAATATATATAATTCATATTATAATTTACATCATCTAGATAATCTCAGAGAAAATCGTAAGCTGTAGTACTGTGTTTCACCAGTCACCGAGCACCCCCCGGTCACCGAGCAGTGGGCCCCAGAGACATCGTGAATGGCTCATTAGGTGTTTAAAATATAGAGAATATTGTATTTTCTGTCCTGCCTGCATTTGAGAGGACCTGCCTGTCAACACTAGTCGTGGCCAGTGGCTATGTGAAAATGGCCTCGTCTGAGTTTGTGGAGGTAAGTGGAGAGCCCATGAACCTCTGGTGAGGCATCCAAAAAGGTCAATAAATTTCTCAGAACTTGTCAGATAGGGCCACCCACCTGTAATTTCCCTCCCCCAGTCCCAATCCAGCATGCCTTCCGAGAAGACTGCTGCCGCTGCCCTGAGGAAGGCACTGACCAGGGCCGAAAATGAAGAGAAGCGAGATGGACTAAAGTTAGCTCTTCTACTCTTCTCTCCCAGCCCCCCTGTCAAACTCGTCGCCAATGCTGTGAGGCAATCTTTGATGAGGAAGATGATGGAGAATGGACTGACGAGAATGGCCAGCACAATGATTGAGGTTCTATCCATTTCCATTAGCTCATGCCTTATAATTTTGCTGCATCCATTGGCCCAAAATGTACTAAGTTTGCTTGTGCTTGCTGAGTGGTGTCTGCCCAATCTGCCATTGGCCATAGCGTACGAACTAGCTTTCCAGGCCCCTTCAAATTGTAAAGTAGAGTACTTGACAAGGTATAGAAGTAATTTATTGCTAAATCTATGCTACTGGGAACAAGCACCACCATGGGAAAACTTGCTGCTCGGTGAGTGGTGAATTACAGTAGTTGACGCGCCGTCGACCGCCATCATGACGATGCATGTGAAAGAAATAGGCGCTTCAATATGGCCCATATAAATTATAAATTACACCACTTTAGTTTATCTATATATTTATCCTGAATTCATTTATTTTATTTTATTTTATTTGAATTTATTTGAATTTCCTTGATTTTTATTTTTATTTTTTTTGGGGCGTGCGCAGCGACCCAGTTTGTGAGGCAAATTTACCTAAATTCACTATTTGTATTGATAATAATTGCTTGAGAGGTAAATATATTTATTTCTAATTTATCTGAATATATCGGCCGATAGGGTACACTGGGGTGATCGGTATGCGTTGGACCGATGAGGAAGGCCAGGGCGGTTGTATGCCACCTGACCACCCAATATCAGGGCACACATGCCGAGGTGTACCGGCCGGGTAATCATGCCATTCGTTCGGCGAAGCGCCAGGGCATCGATCAGGCACAACGAAAAACCACCACGAAAAGACAAAGCAATCCCGAAAAGAAAAAATTCTAGCAAGAGTAATATGTATGATAAAGGGCTCGGATAAATCGGCTTAGAGTACCTTAATAGTCTAGATTTGAAATTTAAAAAAAGCCTACAATGGGTATGACCACAACTTTTGGGGGTGTTGGGAACAGCAATGCGCTTACACTTCCTGTTCTGCAGCTTGGTACATGTGCACCGCGAGTTGGGACAGTATGAGTACATGCAGGGGCAGCCCATTACAACATGCACCAGTGGCTGATGGATTGCCATTCTCCCTCAATTTGAGGGGAGCATCATATCCATGTGTCCGCCCTATGGAGCAGCAGCGCTGAGCGCCATTGTACAGCTACGATGAAGTTCTGAAATATATACAAAACAGTATCTTTTGCTCTCAATAACCCAGGTAAGTGCCCAAGTTGTAAGCAATGCAATGCAAAGTCGGGCCGGCACATGCCAACTGACCTGGCCTACCCTATCGGCCCGACGCATACCAACCACCCTGACCTACCTTATTGGTCCAATGCATACCGGTCGCCCCAGTGTACCCTATCGGCCCAACACATACCGTATAGGTCGTCGGGTCCCCCACCTCCAACCATTCATCATGCAAGCCGTATTAGAGCGAACGAACAATTCCCTTTACTTTGTGGCCCTTTTAGCAACGCTTCAAGGACCATCGGGGCTGCAGGGGACGTGCGGGCACAAGCGCACAGGTGGCATGTCCCGGGTTGCTACGCACATAGCTAGATATATTCAGATAAATTAGAATAAATGTATTTACCTCTCGAGCAATTATTATCAATACAAATAGTGAAATTAGGTAAATTTGCCTCACAAACTGGGTCGCTGCGCGTGCCCCAAAAAAAATAAAAATAAAAATCAAGGAAATTCAAATAAATTCAAATAAAATAAAATAAAATAAATGAATTCAGGATAAATATATAGATAAACTAAAGTGGTGTAATTTATAATTTATACGGGCCGTATTGAAGCGCCTATTTCTTTCGTGCGTCGTCATGATGGCGGTCGACGGCGCGTCAACTACTACAGCTTACGATTTTCTCTGAGATTATCTAGACGATGTAAATTATAATATGAATTATATATATTTATTCAAACTACTCTATAGTTTTATACAAAATTATCGTGTGTTGGGGGCGGCCGGGCAGGTGGCCGGCGGCGGCAGCATTTGGAATATCCAACATATTCCCAGGAGATGCGGATGTGGATGCGGGTGGTGGCTTTTTCAATTGCTTTCAGTATTGCAATACAAAGTATCGGCCCGATGCGCACTGTATAGGCCATTCAGGAACAGGCATTCTAGGTCGCCGCACGTGTAGATATATTCGAAATAAATATATTTACTTCTCGAGCCATTAGGATTGATACAAGCATTGAAGTTCGGTAATTTGTTTCACAAAAACCCGCGATTTGGGCTGCCACACACGTCAAAATATTCAAATAAATTCAAAGTAAATACGTAAATAAACTATGGTGAGATATTTTATACATTCATTTGAGTTCCTATGCACTCCGCTGCGTGTCGTCCTGATGGCTGATGGACAACGTCATGACGACCGCTTAGGTGTTGACGGTCCGTCATGACAGCCACCCTGGGTGCTGACGGCCCTCCTAAGTGCTGACGGTCCGTCATGACGGCCACCCTAAGTGCTAACGGGCCATCGTGACGGGCGCCCCTAGGTGCTGACGGTCCGTCCTGATGGGCGCCCTAAGTGCTGACGGGCCGTCATGGCCTCCTAGGTGCTGACGGTCCGTCATGACGGCCACCCCTAGATGCTGGCGGTCTGTCACGACGGGCCCCTATCCATCACGACGGCCTGTCAGCACCTAAGGGCGGCCGTCATGATGGGCCGTCAGCACCTAGGGGCTGTCCTGATGGACCGTCAGCACCTAAGAGCGGCCGTCATGACAGCCCGTCAGCACTTAGGAGGCCCATCATGATGGCTCGTCAGCACTTAGGACGGCCGTCATGACGGACCGTCAGCACCTAGGAGGCCCGTCATGAAGGCCCGTCAGCACTTAGGGGCGCCCGTCATGACAGACCGTCAGCACTCAGGGCCGCCATCATGATGGACCGTCAGCACTAGGATGGCCGTCAACACCTAGGGGCGCCTGTCACGATGGCCCGTTAGCACTTAGGAGGGCTGTCATGACAGGCCGTCAACACCTAGGAGGCCCGTCATGACGGACCGTCAGTACTTTGGGCGGCCGTCATGACGGACCGTCAGCACTTAGGAGGGCCGTCATGACAGGTTGTCAGCACTTAGGAGGCCCATCATGACGGACCGTCAGCACCGAGGGGCGGCCGTCATGACGGACCGTCAGCACTTAGGGGACCCATCATGACGGGCCATCAGCACCTAGGGGGCCCGTCATGACGGACCATCAGTACCTGAGGGCAGCCGTCGTGATGGTTCCCCATAGAAGATTTCGATTTTTCTCACATTCTCTAGACGATGTTGGTTATACAATAAATTATATATTTGTATTCATACTATTCTACAGTGCCTACAAAAATTATCGCGACCCAAACAGCTCGCGCAGAAGAAGCCGACGGAGGGAGAGATGAGGACGGCCGTCAGCATCGCTGCTGACTGCTGACTGCTGACGACCCCCTTCAGGGGGGTAAATTTAATAGGCCCACCGGGGCCTGAGAGGCCCTGGATTCGAGTGCCCGAGGTGCTCTATCAGGGTTAACGCCGTCAGTTCAGAAGTGAGGTAGAAGTATCGTGCATTTACTCAAGGCGTCTCTGGCGCATAACCCTCCCTCCACACATCACAGACGATGCTGAGGGTACGCGAGCCTCTTGAGGAGCCGTAGAGGGAACCACGGGGCGAGTCTGGATGTAGGGCATGATGGACGTGCTGACGTAGGACGATGGACGCGCAAGGAAGACAATCCCTGGGGTGATTAACGGCAGCGTTGTGGGGAGTGTCGTTGCGCTTAGAATACAGCGTTCGCGCCGCGGTGCGAGCGGGGAAGATGTCTGGTTTTCTGGGCGGGCTGCGTTTACGGAGGACGGGCAGGGGCTGCACGGAGGATGGGATAGCGGACATTGATCTACTGGTACTGTAAGCGAAGAAACAGTAAGCACGGGACCATCCTGAAGGGTCAGCGTGACGGACCTGAGGACGGAATATGCGCTTGTGGAAGCAACACGGGGCGAATGAGCTGGAAAGACTCACTGGCTCTCTTCACCTGTTGCATTAGGTGGTGAATGACATCAATGCACCCGCAGTATCAGGAGCTGTAACAAGAAACGGCCAGGTGACTATCGTGGATGGGCAGAGCAACAAGGGTTCATCTGGCGTCTTGTGAATCGAGTGGTGTGTTGTCTTGTTTGTGTCTACGCGCCTTGGTTGGGTGGCCACCGTGATGATAATCGGATGTGATGGATCCCGACGATGGTACAGCGACGTCGGTGAAGGTGGTCGTTGAACTCGTACATGAAACGGTCTGTCGTGGGCATTCTGCGAGTGTCTATTGTACGTGGAGGGACCAGGTCGCTAGGAGAGTTGCATTCGTCGGGCGAAGCGGAAGTCAAAACCCGGTCATGCATCAGAGGTCACCGGGAAAGACATTGATGACGACTTTTATGTGACTATGAGTGAATGCGTGTAATTCTGAGTAGTCGAACAGCTAATTGCATTGTACCCAGCGACCACTTTTGGGCTGCAAACACAGGCGATATTCACAACTGCATTGCTCATTCATCTCTTCCGGTTCGCCTTTTGTGTAATCGGTGTTCGTCGCACTTCCCAGGCCTCTAAATAATGCTCCATCGATCTTCAATCCACCTCCCTCCCTTGAGCACACACCTCACGCCAAACCGCTCGCCTTTCTATTCAATTCGCTTTCTTCGACCATCACGCAGACAACGCATCGCAGCAGCAGCACTACAGGAGCACACAGTCCAGGTTTTCCCCGCCTCACTCCTAACATACATACACCTTTCTCATCAAGTGTCCTTCTCGACGAACCGAGGTTCTCTCCCAGCACAGAAACCGCGCCGAACCTTGAACGGGACTGCACAACAAACAACGAACGGCCAGGTAGCACTCTAGATAGAGGGACGCCGTACACACTCTTCTTGACGACGTGCTTCCTCTGCTTATACCTTCATGTTCGGCGACGGATTTCTCGGGAGTGGCCTTGCACCACCATGAGAGCAGACGTGTTTCGGGAACCTCGAATTGAAAAGTGTGAGTTGGCCAGTTGAACCAAACTTCTGTAGAGTTTCAGTACATTCTGCCTACGCTAGCAGTGGAGAACGCGAGCCCCACAAGAGGGTAGTAATGTCACCCTGCGTCGAAATAGGCAGCAATTATCAGAACGTGACAACTGGGTGTCCGGTGGGGCTACTGCTGCGTTGACGCGAAAGCTGCCAGAGTACAGGGGTCTCATCGTCTGCATCTCGAGGATGGCGGCAAAGGCTACTGTATCATCCACTGCACCAGTTACGAATGTTCACTTCTGACGGGTACAGCCTGCCTGACGACGTGAATCGTAGTGGTGCGTGTGCCATTATATCCTGCCGACATTGCGCACCTGCGGAGCACGATACACAGATATAGGCCAGAGCAAGTCCTGAGGGCCTATCATTGACTCCATTGAAAATAGCGACCCGACCTACAATATTTGGACTGCGACGAGAGAGACACATGATAACGGTCCCTCTTCAGGAAGCGATAGGGTGCGACGTGTATCGTGAGGGCATAGAGGGCGGTGAAGCCAACTGCTGCGAAATGAAGACGACGGACGCCGGGCCGGTACGAACATACGGACGGAGGTGCGACCCCCCAGAGCGCACAAATTTTCATCATTCTCCAGGTGATCTCATAGACCTTCGATGGCGTTAAAGGTGCGTTCCAATCTTGTTCGCTCGCAATCTGCACATCCGGACGAGCCGTGATCAGGCGAAGTCGCGTTTGGAGCCCATATTTCAGCCGTCTGGTGGCTCACCGTGATGTGAATTTACGCGCATATTTTTACATTCACTCTACGGCTGTATTCACTCTACAAAACACAATACAGGCAGCATGAGGTGAGGGAGGCAATAAGCGGCTGCTGTGGCGGACAACCTGTAGGCCATCCTACGGACGCCTTGCGCTTGCGGATACGCTGTGCTCCTCCAATAACTGAAGTCGCGGAACTTTCATACTAGACAGCAGGCGAGCTCAGGCTGGGAGCGGAGGACGCTACATACGAGGTCTTTGAATTGACGATGTGAACGGTCTCGATAGGCGTAGTTTGTTTGTAGTGCTCGCTCCCCATCCGTGGTGAGTAAAAATGCCACATTTTATAATCACAGATGGAATTTGCGAGTCTAGCATGTCGAGCGCTCACCGTGGGTGAGAAGGTTTGTGCCCCTCTGAACTGATATTGGGTTCGGATACCTCAACTCAACGCTCTGAGGTTAAGTATCAAGAACGATGCTGCCTATTCTCGGGCAGTGCTCGACCGAAAACAACTTGAATGCTATCGTGACCCACAACCGAAGAACGTGGATAACCGCTCCTCGTCTGAGACAGCGACATTTTATGCTGCATGGTGTAAAATGCGTCCCCTCAAGATGCGGACGACAGAGGGACTGCCAATAGGACACTCCTCGTAATTTTAATCACCTTAGCCATAGCTGAATAATTACCCATAATTTCATCATATCCCATGAGGCCCCGTACATCGTAGGGAAGCTAAGCGCGCGACACGGTGAGCAGGGAGCACCATCCTCACGGACTAGCAATACAGTACCGAATTAGATGTTGGAGATTGAGCTGGCATGAGGCGGCTATAGGTCCCGGTCAGCGACGCACCGGCGACGTGCATGCAGAGTTCAATGAACCAGCTTACAGACTGTTCGGTTAGTGATTGTGTACACAGCTAAGTAAAATTCAATACCCCTTGTGAAGATTTCTTGGCAAAACCAGTATCTTCTATTCATACCCCTGACAATAAAAGCCGCACCCGTGTGGAATGGCATGGAAGGAGCCCTATCGACATTGGAAAAGTTGTTCCACAAATCATATCAGATTAGGACCTGTGTGGCTCAATCTAGATGTCTAATCTAAATCGCTGAGTACCCCGACCCAAAACAATAGTCTTCATTACAAAAATCCCCTGGCTCCCAACAAGCTTAGTCATTCTTCCAAGCTCAAAGTCAAACAAAGTAAACTCCTCCAGCGGAGACCCCCACACAGCACGCAGAGTGACAACCCGTCTGAAATTGAAAACAGGCATCAGTTCTCGTCGCTGTGTGAGATCACACTCCTCAATGAGTAGGCTCCTCAACATAGGGCAAAGAACTGCGGATACCTGACCCCCATTATGCGACTGCATGAATGCAGCGGTTTCATTCAGAGGCTTTGGAACAAATTCCCCAAAGCAGTCTGCATCTAGATCTGAACCATTTCCAATAATCAAGCTTTTCAGCGCTGGTAAGCATCGAAGGGCTTGAATCAGATCTGCCTGTTGATACCACCCATGCACATGCAGGAGCTCCAATCCTGACAAATTCACATTTACTGCAATAGACATCTCCCAGATCATGTAGAATTCTGGATGATCAAATGATGCCCCCAGTTCACAGATCTGTGGAATTTGGAAGGTAGCAAGCAGGGTGAGGTCATCTACATCCAACCTTGTGCAAACTGGCATTTGTGTGACCTGTGCGTGGCTCAGGTTGGGGCCTTCCCCATGTAATGACATTCTGCCCCTCTCAAGCTTATGGGATGTCTGACCAGCCAAAAATGAAGAGTGAATATTTTGTGCTGTAAAGACCCTGAGTGTGCGAAAAAGAGGCAAAGTAGGAGGTGGTGTAGTTGGCAATATATCTTGCTTATCTCCAACTCTCAATTCGACAAGATTATGGAGAGTTGAAAGACAGTCAATGGAAAGCCGATTATGTGCCACAAGATATTCTGCCTCCTTGAAGGGTGTTAGATTTCTTGTTCATTATGACGATTCTCTTTCCTTTATTATGTATTATCCCCTATTTTTCTTTGTTGTTTTCTGTATTTCAAGCTTCCCCACGATTTCACATGCCTCAGACGCTTGTCTTCTTACATCGTCTGAGGTATGTGCTATCCATTCCGCTGTTGCTCACAACTCACCTATCATTAGTATATATTCGATAGGTGATTATAATATACTGTGTTTCACCAGTCACCGAGCACCCCCCGGTCACCGAGCAGTGAGCCCCAGAGACATCGTACATGGCTCATTAGGTGTTTAAAATATAGGGAATATTGTATTTTCTGTCCTGCCTGCATTTGAGAGGACCCGCCTGTCAACACCAGTCGTGGCCAGCGGCTATGTGAAAATGGCCTCGCCTGAGTTTGTGGAGGTAAGTGGAGAGGCCATGAACCTCTGGTGAGGCATCCAAAAAGGTCAATAAAATCCTCAGAACTTGTCAGATAGGGCCACCCACCTGTAATTTCCCTCCCCCAGTCCCAATCCAGCATACCTCCCGAGACCACTGCTGCTGCTGCCCTGAGGAAGGCACTGACCAGGGCCGAAAATGAAGAGAAGCGAGATAGACTAAAGTTAGCTCTTCTGCTCTTCTCTCCCAGCCCCCCTGTCAAACTCATTGCCAATGGTGTGAGGCAGTCTTTGATGAGGAAGATGATGGAGAATGGACTGACAAGAATGGCCAGCACAACAATTGAGGTTCTATCCATTTCCATTAGCTCATGTCTTATAATTTTGCTGCATTCATTGGCCCAAAATGTACTAAGTCTGCTGGTGCTCGCTGAGTGGTGTCTGCCCAATCCGCCATTGGCCATAGCGTACGAACTAGCTCTCCAGGCCCATTCAACTTGCAAATTAGAGTACTTGACAAAGTATAGAAGTAATTTATTGCTGAATCTATGCTACCGGGAACAAGCACCATCGTGGGAAAACTTGCTGCTCGGTGAGTGGTGAATTACAGTATAGATGCTTGTCTTCTTACATTGTCTGAGTATATATTCGATAGGTTATGAGCACCTCTGCACTATAAAGAGCCTGAATACTCAAGAAGAAGCATCTGTACGCCAATCCCTTCCCTTCCCCTATTGTGTCGTACTGCCTGATCATCCTGAATCGCCCCCCCTCCTTGCCATGATGAGCGACTATAAGCCAGACTCCTATGTCAGGCTAGGCTACAAGAACTGGCAGTGCTGGGAGCTCTATGTACAGAGCACCATGTTCCAGAAGAACGCGATCGTTGCGTTCGATCCCATGCCTGTCGATCCGCAGATGCAGCAGCAAGTTATTGTCCTGGCGACGGTTATGGGCACCACGATGACACCGAGCGTGATGGTGAACGCACAGCCGACAGCTGAAGAGCTGAAGAAGTACCATGATGGCCTCGAGAAATGGTGCGCAGCTAATAACATAACGAAGGGTATTATCCTGGGTTCAATCTCGACCGAAGTGCGTCACGTCGTCTCTCTGGGGGACTCAGCGAAAGAGATGTACGACAAGCTCAGGGCAGAAGTCGTTAAACAATTGAGCAGGAGCAGCGCGTTTGGCACGCAAGTCGAGCTCATACGTAAGGTCTTCAAGGATGTCCCGACGATGGAAAATTTCGAGCAACACCTCACCTTTTACTGCACTAAGAATGTGACCCTCATTGCTGCTGGATCAGGCCTCACCGACTCATTCCTGGCATTTCTCCTGCTGTATTCGTTCAGCACTTTGGAGGACCTGGTCTGGAAGCTGACATGCTCAAACATCTCAACATCCGATATCCCTATTGGGCAATGGTCATTCAACCAGGTGGCCAGTAAACTACGTGAAGCCCTTCAAAGCATGAATCAGTCTGCGGAAACATCAACCCCTGCCACTAGCCAGTCAGCTCTCAATGCCGCAATGAGCAAGGCTAAACCTAGTTGTTACAATGGACTGCCGTGCACATATCCCAACTGCCTTAAGCCAAAGACTCACCCCATTGAGAAATGCTGGGCTAAGGAAAGGGAGGAGAAAGAAAAGGAGGGTGCTAAGAAACACAAGGCGAAGAAGGCGAAGAAGAAAGCCACTGTTGAGAGCGACTCTGACTCAGGGTCAGGCTCGGATTCATCAGATTCAGGCACAGGAAAGAAGCGCCACTGTGCCAACCATTCGCAAGCAAAGACTCTACATGTGCTCAAGGCGACTGTTGGGTGAGTGTGCTCTTATAAGGGACATGCGGCTGAGAACATGCTCTTCATCGCACATCCGGATTCCAGGGTGTCGAATCACATGACCCATAGGCTCGAACTGTTTGATTCATTGACATTCAGAAAACTGACAAAGCCTATTCCGGTAAGCCTTGGGGACGACTCTGAGGTATTTGCAACTGGAAAAGGAATGATATGTGTCATATTCAATGTTGATGGCAAGGGCAAGGACGGAAGATTCGACGATGTACTGTACGTACCTGATCTCAAGGTCACACTTCTGTCTGTTGGTCAGTCTGCGCGCCTTCCTCACTGCAAGGTTACATTTGATGGCGACATATGCAAGTACATTGACAAGAACTCCGGCGAGGTGATTGCTCGCATGTACGCTTTGGGCAACTCCGATCTCTACACACTAGACGCAACTCCACTGGTGCACAAGGTGGATGCAAAGCTCGCCTCCTCTTCCTCGATCGACATTAACATCTTGCACAGGAGACTGGGACATCTTGGGCATGACAACTGTCGCCTGATGATAAACTGTTGACTGGTAGATGGGATCGATAGAGTTATTGGAAGAGAGGAATTCTGTGAGGGATGTGTGTATGGAAGATTGAAGAGGAAACCGCACCCACCAACTGGAACTCAGACTAGATGCAGGCTAGAGTGAATACATGTTGACATTTGTGGACCGTTACCAAGTTCACTTTTATTTCCTTCTGATCGTTGATGAGCACACCCAATACATGTGGACTGAGTTCCTGCCAAAGAAGAGCGATGTGTTCACCCACCTTCGGAGATGGAAACTGCAAGCCAAACGGGAGACCGACCTCAAACTTCAGCATCTGAAGTTGGATGGAGGCATGGAGTTCGGCAGTAAGGCCTTTCAGGAGTGGTTGGCAGCCGATGGAGTGACACACGAGAAGAGCGCTCCATACGAACACGAGCAGAACAGACTGGCTGAGTGGGGAATTCAGACCATCTCCCAAAGGGCTATGTGCCAGCTGTTCAGTGTGAACATGACCATGGGGTTCTGGCTGTATGCCGTTGAGACCGCGACCTATCTTATCAATTGCAGCCCGACCACAGCACTCACTGGCAAAACTCCCTTCGAAGCATGGACAGGGAAACATCCTAATATAAAACACCTATATGTCGCCATGTTTGCCCTATGTATAGGGTGGTTTGTACAACCAACTTGGCCTTTATATAGGGCAAACATGGCCAAAGCTGGCACCGTCGGTAAACCGTCAGTAGCTCGCACCACCCGTCAGTACTGTCAATACCACTGGTCGCACCACCTGTCGGCATCGTACCACGCGCCCGTCGTGTCATGTGTCATCCGTCTCTTGTTCCCGTCCCCATCGCCGTCTCCCCCCTTGTTCTCGCCCCTCCTCAACACCGTCGCCGCTACCCCGCCTGGCCATCTGCTTGTCGTCGCCGTCGCCTGTCAACCGGCCACCCACGCTGGCCACTTCCTGGCTGCCCTCTCCTCAACACAACACGTTTTTTTTGGACCGTGCCGTCACTGTCGCCATTGCCATCACTGCCTGCCCTCCTGCCCCCACTTTCCATGGGCGCATTTCGGCATACCTAAAGGTGAGTACGACGACTTTAAATGCGTCGTCATCGTTCAGCTGACCTCCAAAATTTTGCGAACAGTGTAATGACCCCAGGAGCAATTCGGACCCAGGTACGTACATTCTACAATATCGCATGCATTTTGCTGATGCTTGTAGCCCAATCTACAGTCTCTATGCAGTGTCCAACAGCTCCGTAGGTCCTTCCCCCCTCCTCACCGCCTTCCTCGTCGCCCCTACACATTAATGGCCACATTCTCTGCATACCTAGAGGTGAGTACATTATAACCCAAGACGTTGCTGAGCAGCTAATCGCTTACACCTTGAAAACTTGCCGGACTGCGTAATGACCCCATGAGCGACTCCCCCACGTACGTGTGTATTCATATATATCGTATATACTTCACTGACACTTGTAGCCTGACCCACAGCCCACCCGCGACAGCTATCGGCCCTGCAAGACCTCGGACTTCCCCTCCCCCCTCCGCTCTCCCTCACTGCCCCCGCACACCCAACTGGACATCCCCAAAGCCTCCTGCATACCCGCAGGTGAGTACCATATCATCCAATGCCCCATTCAGCATCCAACAGCTTACAACTCAACGTCCTTGCCCAGGATCTGCCGGACTGCATAACGACCCCAGGAGCGACTCCTCTGTGTACGTCCCTATGCATATATATCACATGTGCTCCACTGACATTTGTAGCCCAACCCATAGCCCACACGCGCCGGCTATCGGCTTGGACTTTCTCATCCTCCTCGCTGCCCTCTTCGCTGCTCCCACACATCCAAGCGCACATCCCCAAGGTCCCCTGCATACCCAGAGGTAAGTACCATATCACTCATCATGTCGTTCAGCATCCAATAGCTTACAACACAACAGCCTTGCCCAGGCTCCACCGGACCTCGTAACGACCCTATAGGTAACTCCTCCATGTACAAGCGGCTTGTATAATAGTATAATGGTTTATTCATGTATTTAATTTGAATTTATTTAATTTATTTACATGTGTGCAATGAATTTACCGAGGTGTGCCAGGTGGCCGACGATCAGGCACCATGAAAACCACCTCCGAAAGACAAAGCAATCGCGAAAAGAATGCGCTCTAGCAACAGTAATATGAATGCTAGAAGGCCCAGATGTAGCGGCTTAGAGTACCTTGATAATATAGACTCGAAAAATCACAAAAAGCGTACCACTGCTATGATGCAATTTTGGGGGTATTGTGGATGTTAATTCCAGTTCTGTGGCTCAGCACAATCGCTCTGCAAATCGAAAAGGCATTATTACATGCAGGTACTGCTAATAATGCCTTCCCTATTTGCAGAGCAATCATACTGAGCCACAGAACTGGAATTAACATTCACAATACCCCCAAAATTGCATCATAGCAGTGGTGCGCTTTTTGCGAAATTTCAAGTCTATATTATCAAGGTACTCTAATCCAGTGCATTTGACCCTTCTAGCATTCATATTACTGTTGCTAGAACGTATTTTTTTCCTGGTTTTTCATGGTGCCTGATCGTCGGCCACCCTGGCATATCCATTGCGCACATGTAAATAAATTCAAGAAATTAAATAAATTCAAATTAAATACATGACTAAACTATTATACTATTATACAGGCTGCACATACAAGGAGGAGTGCCCATGGGGTTGATATGTGGTCCAGCGGGGCCTGGGCAAGATCATCAAATTGTAAGCTATTGGATGCTGAACAACATGTTGAAATGATATTGTACTTACCTCTAGGTATGCAGAGGACCTTGAGAATGTGTGCTTGGATGCGTGGGGGCAGCGAAGAAGACGGCAAGGAGGGAGAGTCGGAGGTCCTGCGAAGCTGATAGCCGGCGCGCGTGGGCTGTGGGTTGGGCTACAAGCATCAGCGAAGCATATACGATATATGTGCATATGCACGTACACAGGGGGGTCGCTCCTGGGGTCGTTATGCGGTCCGGGCAGGGTCTGGGCGAGGTCATTGGGTTGTAAGCTGAATGGCGCATTGGGGGGTATCGTACTCACCTGTGGATATGTAGGAGGCTTTGGGGATGTGCGGTTGGGTGTAGGGGGTAGCAAGGGAGGTAGCGAGGGGGAGAGGAAGTCCGAGGTCTTGCGGGGCCGATAACTCTTGCGGGTAGGCTGTGGGTCAGGCTACAAGCGTCAGTGAAGTATATGTGATATATGTGAATATGTACATACATGAAGGAGTCGCTCCCGCAGTCATTACGCAGTCCGGTCGAGGTTTTCAAGGTGTAAGCGATTAGCTACTCAGCAACACCATGAAATATATCGTACTCACCTATGTGTATGCAGGGGACCTTGATAGTGCGCCCATTGATGTGTAGAGGCGGCGAGGAAGGCGTGAGGAGGGGGAAGGACCTACAGAGCTGTTGGCCACTGTGTGGGGACTGTAGATCGGGCTACAAGCATCAGCAAAACGCATGCGATATTGTAGAATGTACGTACCTGGGTCCGAATTGCTCCTGGGGTCATTACACTGTTCGCACAATTTTTGAGTGGTCAGCTGAACGACGACGACACGTCTAAAGTCGTCGTACTCACCTTTAGGTATGCTGAAATGCATCCATGGAAAGTGGGGGCAGCGGGCAGGTGGCAACGGCAATGGCGACGGTGATGGCATGGTCCAAAAAAATGTGTTGTGTTGAGGAGAGGGCGGCCGGGAAGTGGTCAGCGTGGTGGCCGGTTGACAGGCGACGGCGACGACGAGCAGATGGCCAGGCGGGGTAGCGGCGACGGCGTTGAGGAGGGGCGAGAACGAGGGGGGAGATGGCGACGGCGACGGGAACAAGAGACGGATGACACATGACATGACGGGCGCGTGGTACGATGCCGACGGGTGGTGCGACCAGTGGTATTGACGGTACTGACGGGTGGTGCGAGCTACTGACGGTTTACCGACGGTGCCAGCTTTGGCCATGTTTGCCCTATATAAAGGCCAAGTTGGTTGTACAAACCACCCTATACATAGGGCAAACATGGCGACGTATAGGTGATATAAAAAATCTACATACATTTGGAGAAACAGGGTATGTACACATTCCACCAGAGATGCGCAAGAAATGGACGAGGAAGGCTCATCCATGCTGCTTTCTTGGATACACACCCAGGTCGAGGAACTACAGATTGTGGGATCCTGACAGGCACTGTGTGGTTGAGAGTCCGAATGTCAATTTCAACAAGTCATCTGCGACACGGACCTCAGCCGGACAAGATTGAGGTCTATGCGACCTGAAGGAGGTGCTGGACATCCACAATAGCTCTCGGGCTGCTGGACCGCCAGGCACTGGACAGGCCGTGGAAGTCAGAAATGAATATGGGAGTGCAAGCAAGTGGGAGTTGGATGCCAAGATACTGCGACTGATGGCTGCCAAAGATGAGGTTGTGCCCAATGGTTCCGATCCAGTAGCACCTCCAATTCCTAGGGAGCCTGACGCACCTGTTCAGTGTCGACACTCTGAGGTTGAGAGGTTGGTGGATACAGCCGGACCGCCACCCGCTATGGAAAGGAGGAGACTGAAGGCTGCCGTTGGTACTGTCAATGACATTTCGAGGACCATAGGCAACCATTGCACTTCAGTGGGAGTTGTGGAGATCAGCGAAAAAGATGCAATAAATGCAAGGAAGTATGCCTACTATGAAGCACTAATGGTCGCTGAGAACACCCACCTCCATAACGAACTGATAGATGTCAATGAAGCGAAGCAGAGACCCGATTGGAAAAAATGGAAAGCCACAATGCAAGAGGAACTGGACTCACTAGATCGACATGGCACCTACGAATGAGTAAACGAACTTCCAATAGGCAGAAAAGCTGTCAGATACAAATGGGTCTTCAAACTGAAGCTGAATCCAGATAACTCGATAGCCTGATACAAGGCTCGTTTAGTCACGAAGGGATACTCACAAGTTCCTGGTCAGGATTTCACTGAAACTACATCACCTGTAGCACGACTTGCATCATATCGCGCTCTTACTCTCATTAGCCGCAAAACTGAACCTCAAAGCTCACCATCTCGATATCAAAACTGCATTTCTTAATGGAACACTGGATGAAGAGATATATATGAAGGCTCCAGACAGATTCAATACAGAAAAGAATGGTATCTGGAAACTCCGAAAATCTCTTTATGGGCTAAAGCAAGCATCGCACATATGGAACAAACTACTGGATGGAACCCTGAAAAAGCTAGGATTCAACTGATGTGGGAAGGACACATGTGTCTACCTGTTCCAATTGGGAATGAAATTCATCATTCTCGCAGTCCACATAGATGATATGCTGATAGTCTCAAACTCAAAGTCCAAACTTGCTGAAATGAAACTCGACCTCACCAAGCACTTTAAGGTGAAAGACTTAGGCGAGGTGAAGTTTCTTCTCGGAATTGAGATAATCCGTGATAGAAAGTCGGGCTCAATCAATCTCTCGCAACAAGCATACATAAATCAATTACTCAAACGATTCAACTTGCAGAATGTGAACCCAGTGACTACTCCGCTCTCATCCGGTATTCGTCTCACTCAAGATGATTGCCCAGTAACCGAAGAGGAAAAGAGGGACATGGAAAACATACCATACGCAAGCCTTATCGGAGCACTTATGTATGCCGCTATAGGTACACGACCCGACATTGCATTCACTGTAGGAGCTTTAAGTCGTTTTCTTGGAAACCCCGGCAGACTGCATTGGAATGAGGCGAAGCACATACTCAGCTATCTAAAAGGAACATCAGGTTATGCGATTCGATATTACATTGACAAGTCCGAGATCGGAGAGGTTCTCGGGTACTCGCAGGGTGTAGGAATGCGACCGACTGATGGATCAATTGAGGGTTTCTGCGATTCAGATTGGGCGGGATGTGTGGATACCAGACAGTCGACCTCTGGGTTTGTATGGATGATGGGAGGTGGTACGATCTGTTGGAGGAGCAAACTTCAAACGATCATTGCGCTCTCATCTATGGAAGCAGAATACGTTGGCGCTACTCCAGCTGTTCAGGAAGTGATATGGCTCAGGGACCTGCTGTGCAAATTGGGAATTGCAAGTACTGCTCCATCACTTCTGAACATGGACAATCGGGGAGCCATATGCCTCACTTGTGGAGCCGGAGATAGTAACCAAACGAAACACATCGACATTCGATATCACTTTATTTGGTCACATGTCAAGAGCAAACACATCGAGGTTCGATACTTGCCAATGGACAAAATGGTTGCAGACATTCTCACGAAGAATCTCAGGCATATCAAACACAACTATTTCATTGGGAAACTAGGTATAGTTTCACAATCAAGTGGGAGTGTCTGAAATCGTGTTTTGCTTGAGTGGGAGTGTTAGATTTCTTGTTCATTATGATGATTCTCTTTCCTTTATTATGTATTATCCCCTATTTTTCTTTGTTGTTTTCTATATTTCAAGCTTCCCCACAATTTCACATGCCTCAGACACTTGTCTTCTTACATTGTCTGAGGTATGTGCTATCCATTCCACTGTTGCTCACAACTCACCTATCATTAGTATATATTCAATAGGTGATTATAATATATAGACACTTGTCTTCTTACATCGTCTGAGTATATATTTGATAAAGGGAACCTCCAATGACGTTGGCTCCTCTAACCATTTTAAGGGAATTATGCCATATGGGCTTGAAATCCCAATTACAGATACATCTTCATCATCTGTAACATCGCAGGTGCTCTCTACAGGTCCATGAACCTTCCACTCCTCTGGACCAACCCTCAACCAAAGGGTAAACCAGTCTGGATCGCATGATGATATGATGTCACTAAAGACTGGGATGAGTCCCTTTCTCTCAGTACCCCTCAGCCATCTCCTATAGTGCACGACAAGTACTGTCAATTCCGCACAGAGTGGTATCCTTGGCAGTGCAGCCAGTTCACATGGGCTACCTGCATTGGACTCTGTAGCAACAAATCCCTGGAAGAATGATTCACTCAGTGCATGGGGGCTAGCAAGCCTTAGCGTCAAATCACCCAGGGCTGGCAATTGGCGCAGGGCAAGAACCAGCAGCCATTCACTGCATTGCACTTCAACATCTAGCTCGGATAGACTCTGTGCGCTGGCAAAAACTGTGGGGCATATAGTGACAAACTGAGGATTCCCCCTTCTGACATTCCACTGCCCACTTGTCACTGTCAGCCCAGCAAGTGGAGGGTGATGAAAATGCCTAAGGGGATGAAGGTCATTGGAGTCATATGCAAGATAGGCACAAGCAGGCATATCAATGGGCTCTGCACGTATGGCATCAATATGGTGAGGGAATGTAATAGAACAGTTCCAGAGAGCAGGGAACACCTTGCCTGCCATCCATTGGACAGAAACAGATTTTAATGTCAGCTCGGAGAGGGTCTGGATAAGAGGAAGAGGGGCATCAGATGAATATATTGGGAGGTGGAGATGCTGAGCATGAAGTCTCTTGAGTCTCTGGAGGTGTGGAAGGATATCTGCAGGGTTCTCCATCTTCCTCGATAGCGTGATTGTGAGAGTCGTGAGAGAGCAGAAGTAGTGCAGGTAGATTGGTTGCAAAAGGTAGATTGCGGCTCTAGAGTGAGAAAGACGCAATGTAGTAAAGCTTGGAAGGGCAATTGTAGTGATTGCAGTCATGAGCGGCTCAAAGAAGTCTCCAAGATCACAGTGTTCGCGCATGATGAAGCCTCTAAGGCTTTCCAGAGGTTTCACAGTAATGTCTGGTGCGTTGTATTCTCCAGGTGGTGGAAATGAACGGAGGTTCAGAAACGTCCATCTGGGTGCGGCCTGACAGGCAATTATGAAGGATGTATGAAAGTCCTCAGAATTGGAATCCTCCCCATCGTTCTCGTCATCCACATCAACAATCACGGCGAAGCGCGTCCTCCGTTGTATGAACGCCTGAACTACTTCTTTCTTTGTTGCC
>Ga0307515_10009041_pt1 | contig 19333 bp, 14 predicted proteins | sample 17_EM_MG_FD_194513 | JGI IMG/M metagenome (GOLD analysis project Ga0307515, IMG submission 194513) | Populus trichocarpa ectomycorrhiza microbial communities from riparian zone in the Pacific Northwest, United States - 17_EM | ecosystem: Host-associated > Plants > Roots > Unclassified | place...
CATCACGAGCAGTACGCAATCCATCACGACCTCCTCCTCCCATCGTCAATCACGATAGCACAACCGTTTCCCCTTTCATCTCTTTTCCCTGTGGCTAGGGATGATCATTTTCAGTTCAGTTTGGTTTTTATCCCAAAAAATAACCAAACCGATTTAAAAAAAAAACTGAAACCGGTTTAAACCGACCGGTTTCGGTTCGGTTTGGTTTTTTTAGAATAAAAACCGGTTCAAACTGGTTTTGCTTGGTTTTTCCGGTTTGGCTCGGTTTTTCCGGTTTGACTCGGTTTTTTCCGGCTTGGCTCGTTTTTTTTCCGGTTTGGGTTCGGTTCAATTTTTTCGGTTTCAGGCTTATAAAACCGAAACTGAACTGAACCGGTTGGTTTTTTTAAAATTCTAATCGGTTTAATCGGTTTTTTTTCACGGTTTGGTTTTTTCGGTTATTTTTTTCCAGTTTTCTCGGTTTAATCGGTTTTTTGATTTTTTTGCTCACCCCTACCTGTGGCAGCGTCGTTAGCCTCTCTCCATCCACAAAACCCTCATTTACAGATAATAGAGAGGAGTAAATCTGAAAACATAAAAATATAAGTTATAGTAGAGAAAAAGAGAGGCAAATCTGAGGAAAAAAAATAAAACCGACAGATTTGTTTGTGTGATTGTTCTGGTTTTTGGTTTTTGTAGGTGGCGGTAGCTCTCACCTCCAACACAGGAAGAAAGAAGAGAAGAAATCACTCCCGATCCACTGGTTTCTTGTCTTCATCAATGGCTCACGCGTTGCCAGTGGCGGTGGTGCCTTGAAGACCCACTCACCGCCACTATAACTGCAACTCAAAAGCTTCCCAACATTGTTCCCGAATTCCCAACAATTTCTCCAAATTGATTTGTGAATTTTTGTAAATATTTAATGTGTTTGGATTATTTTAAATTTTGATGGTTTGTAATTTGATAATTGCGGTTGTGTGTGAGTAAAATATAGTAAAAAATAGAGTGTGTGTGTTTATTTTCTTTTTATTGCTTTTTTTACTTTGTGTTAAATGAATGAAAAAAAAGGAAAGATAAAAAAACTTAATTAATTAAATGTTTTTAATTGCATATGATCAAATCTCTAAAAAATATATAAAAATATATCATTTAGTATTTCCACACGAAAATTCAAATATGTATTTGCATGTATTTTGGGATTTAATAACCAGTTTACTGAATCCATGAGAATCTGACCAATATTCCAATAATGATCAATTTTTTAATTCATGAGAATTAATAGTTAATATTGTAGTATAAAACGTTAGACCGATAAGTGAGGCTGATATTTGAATATCAGGAGTTGACCAAAAAATTCTCAGAGTTATTTTTAAATATTCACCAATTTTAATTGGAAGTATTTTTCACCGTCATATATAAATTACAAAAAATCTTTTTTCATAAGAATATATTTGGGTACACGAGTCCATACTAACACCTGATTTATTAACACGAATAAATTTCAATCCTAAGCGATAGATAAACTACCGGTTAGGAACCCATTAGAACCCTTAAACCATATTCAAAACCACTTAAAGCAGCTTACCTACCTCAGGTACCTTTTGAATCTCTAATAAAACCAGTATACCTGGGTTTCTTATCGACCTTGAACCAAACAACTAGATGACGACTCCAATGACCCCCCGACACCGCATGTCCACGTGTGACAGAATGACAACTCCACTAGGGATGATATTCTTTCTTACAGTATTGGACTAAACTCTGTGTATTTGATGTGGTTTATCTATTTTTATATGTTTAAATTTTTACATTTTGACTTATTTTATTTTATTTGAGCTTTAGCCCATGTGTAAATGTTTTCATACATCATTAGTTTATTTTCGATATATCACTCTGGGATGAGTATATAGAAACTTCAGGTTAGCTTGGGGAGTAACAGCTTACCCTGTGACTTTTAGTTAGGGTTTAAGTTCGTGAAACCATCCAACTCTTTGCTAAGTGCTTGGACTGGTAGTGATTGATATATGTATCATCCCATTACCTACTGAACCCATATATTGTCTTCATGGGGGTGATCACTAGAACATCGAGAGTCCTGTTTTTTGTAGAGACCAAGTAGTAAACCTACCCCCTATCTCACATAAAAAGATTAGAATCTACCTTTAGGGTGTATGCTCGCTACATATTATTTTGCATCAAGGCAAGCCCTTCTTAGAGCATCTTGAATTTAGGACTTTTAGGTGACATAATGGTTATTACTTAGGAAATTTATGTTGTAGAGTTTAGGCTATAATCAAAATTCATGTTCATCATGCAATCATTATGATTACGTGTCACCCCTTGAAGGGCGAGTTTTTCATATAAAAACATGCTCATACATTTGAGATGCATGTATCCTTATATGCGCATATATCCTTGAAAGGTTGAAATGTAGGTCACCCACCTAAGATCTACAACACTTGACTAAGAGAAAAGATGGAAAACAAAGAAAGAGCTCAGATAAAGGCTTATTATCAAAAGGAAATTGAGAGCATCAAATGTGAAGTAGCTAGACTCACAAATCTGCTCAAATAAGTATTGAGTTTCAACAATGGAAAAGAAACATCTACATAGCCTCTTGTGGAAGCACTGTTAACCCGCGTCTCTCATACATCTTAGAACTTAGGGGCAGACTCAGTAACTGGACAGCATTTTGTCCATCCAACCAACTCAAGCTCAAGTCACCATAGATACAATAACAGAAGGACCTTCTAACGATAAGTCTATATGTCCCATAAACCATGATAAATGAGTTGCTCTAAAAAAGAGATCAAGAGCAGTTGAAAGGAATAATCTGATTGACCTTATATTAGTAGCTGAAATTTGTTTGGTTCCAAAAATATTATGGTGCCGAAGGAGTTTAGAGTGTCAGACTTCATCAAGTAAATTGGGCTAGAATGCCTGAACACTCATCTTCAGTCTACTACAATAAGATGGTTGAAGTGATCCATAAAGATAAAATGTTAATCTATTTCTTTCAGGATAATCTCACAGGGCCTGCATTTAAACTGATATATGAGACTAAATAGTACTAAGATTAATAAATGGAAGGATCTGATAGACACCTTCTCGAAGTAGTTAAATTCAACATTGAAATTGCTCCTAACAGAACTAGCCTAATGGCCATGGAGAAAAGAAACCAAGAGTTTGTGAGGATATATGTGCAAAGATGGCGAGATAAGGCAACACATGTCCAACCTCCACTGATAAAAACATAAATGGTGATGTTGTTTGCCAGACCTTCCAATCCCCTTATTATGAGCATTTAATTGGAAGTTCAGCTCATCATTTTTATAAAGCTGTTAGGATTGCTGAAAGAATTAAACAAGTTATCAAAATAAAAAAAATTAGGGGTCCTACCATGGATTCCAGAACAATAATGAGAGATGAATCAGAAGATGACTCTTAAGTGGGAAACCTTAGTTGTGTGGTCCAACGATGTCTCCCTGTAGCATCAACTGCTCAAATTCCATTGTTAAATATTTTTCATACCTCTGCCACTCGAGTTTGTTTACCAGCATCTGTTCGATTCCAGACTTTTTTCCCCGACTCCATCAAATTCCATGCAACCACCATTTCCTATGTGGTATAATTCAGATGAGAGATGTGAATATCATAGTGGGGTCTTAGGCCATTTGATTGAAATTTGTAAAATTTTCAAGTATCAAGTTCGGAAAATGGTGTGTAAGAGGCAGGTTGAGTTTGTGAAGGATGGTTTCATTGACCATATTGTTACTGGATCATCACAAACATAACAAAGATCAATAAGCGATGACAAGATATAGATGATTGCTGGAAAAGCTAATTAGGGTGTCGCATTGTCAACGATTTTGTTATGAAATTTTGCTATTCAACATTTTTGTTTTGGGATCACACTCATTTTTTAAATGAAATATGTCTTTTCATTGCCTCTTTGTTGTTTTGAAATCAATAGATGTTTAACAAAATATTTTGATTGAACTCCAACATGTAAAATTAAGGTTAATCAATCCTGAAAGACTAAAAGTGTTTTGATTGTAGAAATGACTCGATGTTCGTTAAAATGACATAATATACAAATATGAGGACCAAACAAATTTTGAATTCACACATGAATTGAACCACACATCATATAACTAAGTTTTTGTAGTATGTATAATGACGTGTAGTGGATTCAGTAGTTATGGACTCATGAATCATGATTCCTTGCAAGTCCAAATCATTACACTAGATGATGTCAAAATTTATCAGTTCTAACTGACTTTGCTTGAAATGAGAAAAGACCATCTTTGTTTATTCCTTTCACAATTCTTGAAATATATATCCCTTGCAACCCTTTTTTGAGCCTGATAAAATATTTCTCTAAAAAAAAAAAATTCCTGACATGGATCACACCCCTACACTAGGGGAAACTAGGGATTTTTGTTTGAAAAAATGAAGAAAATAGTAGAATCAATGGTGAAGGGAATGCTAAGAATGAAAGCCCGATGATTAAGAAAGGGCTAAAAGTGAAAAAGCCCTAGACCAGAGGGTATCCAAGAAAACTTTGAGGAAGGCTGTATGAAAGCTAAAAAGTAGAAATCACCCACACTTAAAGGCAATTCATGGTTAAAGGTAGGAAAATTCCTATCGAGTCTAGAAGGGAAAAAGAGGTTTATAATTGAGGAAAGGCATAACAAATGCCAAGAGTCGATGCCGAGGGCAAGAGTAAAAAAACAAAAACTAACAAACAAAAAAGATACTGAATTAAAAATAGAAATAAAGAAATAACAAGGCTAAAGACTAGGAGAAAACCATGACCTTTTCTTTTAATGTAAATTTGAGATAAAAGAGCATCATGAGATAGATGATGGGTAAAGGGTTTTAGTATCCTCTTTAAGTTTGAGATTAACGATGAAAAGAGTGGTATGATTATATGCCAATATTTGATCTTGATACTACTGAAAGTTCTTGATTGATGAAAAATGAGGCACGATTATATGCACCATTGTTTGATTATGATGGAGTTTCCTGTCTAGTTTTAGAAAACGAGACTTATTGATGAAATATATAGCATGGTTATATGTCATTTGTTCTACAAGGGTAGCAAGAGAAAAGGAGTTAATGAATAGTTGATATTGATTCTAGGTCTTTAAAACCCTCAAACACCGTTTAAACCTGCGAATTCCTTTCTTTGTTAACCACGAAACCTAGCCTTCATTACGTGCCTTTAAAAGCCCTTTTTAATCAAGTAACCAATTTGAACCAATAAATAACGCTCTAAAAACTTGAAGAGTTTTTCCATAAGAGTCGTGGTTTCATGAACTAAGTTACCGGTTATTATGCATGCTGATCAAATAGATGCTCAAAAGAAATAAATTCTCAACGGAACCTCGAGTCTTTACTCAAACCTCTTGTCGTTGAAATCCATAAAAGGTTACCTCTTCATGTACCATCAAATGACATACTCAAAATTAAAGGTTAAGATTGACACAAAGAACCATAGAAAAACTATCTTAATCTTGCAACGAGTTAATTTCTGTTTTCAAAATACAAGACAATCAAAGAATTGCATGTGTTAAATGTCGTGTGTTGGGTCTTTAATCAAAGAAGCTTGATTTTCAAAATACTTTCAAAAAATTGGCATCTCTCTAATTTCATTTCAACAATTAAACTTGAATAGACATGATCTTTGAATTTTATGAATTGATTCTAGAATAAGGAAAATTTTCAGACAAAAATAAAAAAAAACATTAACTGAGTTTGCAAAATCATGACAAAAATTGACATTGACACTCCTTGAACAGTTGAGCAGCTGAGGGGCAATACAATGGACCTTGAGAGGGAAAATGAGCACATTCAGATCAACTGAGAGCAATGTTGCTAAAAAACAACTTATGATTAAGGATTGATGATTTTAAAGTTGTTTTGCTTATAAAATAGCTTGTATATGATATATGTTCAGATTCATTATTTAATTTTGCAATTAGACAAGCTATATATATGTTTTTAGTAAAAGCTAGTTGTTTTAAGCTGTTATCAGTTAGGATAATCGATCAACCAATTCCTGCATATTCCAAGGTGTTCATCCTTGATAAACAAGCAGTCGATTGGTTCAACTTAAAACCTAGATTTGATAGTTTTAAATCTCGTGAAACTTGAACTGACTAAATGCATATCAATCATATAATGCAAGTAAAGTGAAGTGTGTGAATTCATTTTAATTTGTGCTATTAAGTAAGATTCAAAGAGTTATACAATTTGCACTAAAATGAATCCTTAAGAACCAAGTCTTCACTTGCTTTGCATCTTGGACTTGTTAATTGATTGATTTCTCCATTCAATTTTTCATGCTAATTGATGTGTTCTTCATATAAAACCATGTTTAAATTTATTCTCAACCAAGCATATTATGAATCCAATTTTATTTAATTGTTATCATCAAAATATATAAATATTAATATATGGCCCAAATGCCGACAAGTGTATATGCCTTGTAGCCAATCAGTTGGTTACACATAGTATTGACTTTATTCATATAAATATATTTAATTTATTAATAAAAGTTTATATATCTTTAATATTTATCAAACATTTTATTAATGAATCTACTATTTGATTAATGAATCTAGAATAAAGATAAACTTGAATCGACTAAGGAAATTATAAAGTTGTTATAATTATGAGATTCTTATTGCATCAAAGCATTGTTCCTAAATATTCTTGGTCAATGCTCTATTAAGACTGAATATTAATTAGAGCTGGTGAAACTAATACATATTATGTTTCTTTTTTTATGAAAAGAAGTAGTTGTTCTCATAAGCTGGGACATAAGAGATACGTAGAACTAATATGTAGGTGTTTGTTAGATGATATGTACACTGAACTAACCCACATGAGAATTTCATATGGAGAGATCACTTGTGTTTATGGAAATATTTACGTGACAGTTGTGTAAGTGATCCTCAGACTTGAGATCACTAAATTATCTTATATAGAGAGTGTTATGTTTTGATTCTATTACACATTGTTTTAAAGAAATAACTTTAAGGTATCTGCAAGCTTTTGTTATATCATCTTATGAAAATACTTTGTATATGGAATGATGGTACTGTGTGGTTCTTTAGCATTTTCCACTTACAAATTAAAAGAATACAAAATACAGGCTTACAGGGAAACCTAAAATGATAAGGTATGTGATAGAAACATATAATATTGGCTTACAGGGAAACCTAAAATGAGTGAGGGTGGAAAGAGATCCTCTTCAAATGGCTTTGAGAAGCCTTTGACAACTGAAGATCAGCAAGCATGGGTATATCCATCATATGTGCTCGTCTCGTTTACGACTACTACATGGGAGGAAAAATTTAAAGCACATGACTCTTTCGATTTTGCAGGTTAATGGCGTGAGAAGGCTGGTGGGGCCACTGCCAGATAAGATAAGATGTCCATTTATTGTCCTGATGCATCAATTGCAAGGATATCTGAGGGCACGGAACTGGAACGTCAAAAAGGCACTGAAAATGCTGAAAGAAACCTTAAAATGGAGAGCTGCACACAAACCAGAAGAGATTCGCTGGGTATGCAGGCACTTTTTATCCTTCTTGATTTTCTCTTAGTCCTTGAGAGGAAAGATCCGCTCTAGCGTTTAAGTCTTAATCAATGGATGAAATCTTGGTAGGGATCGACTTAATTTAATGGTGTGCCTCAACTTTAATGAGTAATTGAACGAGTCTCGAAGCTCTCCTACATCTTCTTTCATTTCATGCATTTTGTTGCACTAGGAAATTAATGTAGTTTAGGAATGTTGTCTTACCCGTGGTTTTAAAAAGTTTTAATTTTTATTAAAAAAATAATATCTTTTTAGTATTTTTGGATCGTTTTAATGGACTGAAATAAAAATTAATTTTAAAAATAAAAAAAATATTATTTTAATACATTTCCAAATAAAAAACACTTTGAAAAGCAATTACAACCACACTCTCAAACACATATCATCTCCGGTCACATTTCACATAATAATAAAAAATTAATATAGTTGTTTCCATACCTGTTAAGGTCCAAGCATATTGAAACTGCCACCAATAATTTATAATGCTCAAAATTAAGACAAATTGCAATTGGCTATGCATCTGGAAGTCTCCCAGTACAATTAGTAACAATTTCCATCAGGAAACTCAGCATTGTGGGTTATGGGACTGGTCAAATTTGTTCTAGTTGTGGATCTACTCATGCGATGGTGTTTATTTCTGTCACTGTTTTTGTTTGTAATGCAGGAAGAGGTTGCTCATGAAGCACAAACGGGGAAAATCTACAGATCAAATTACTTTGACAAGCATGGAAGAACAGTTCTTGCCATGAGACCTCGTTGCCAGGTTTGATCTGACAATCTCTCCCGACCTTTCTCTGCGTGTTGTGATTTGTGAGGCTGCTACTGCTTGGATTTGAAGAAAAGTTTGGTTCATGTAGATGCATCACGAGGACATGCTATTAATCCCGAATGAAAAGACACGTAAATTGTTCATCCATGATTTGGACACCAAATAATCAAAAAATTAGCTTTGCCTCAGGACTCAGATCCAACAATACAATCACACGATTCTTCCCCTCCCACAAATTATGACCTGTTTTTATATATAAAGAAATTCCAAGCAAAATTCAAAAAGTTTATGAATATATCTAATTAAATAAATTAAAAATTATTTATATAATAAAAAAATTATAAAACTCTATCTTACTTAATTGAAGTATTAAGTGATTGGAAATTATTGATGTGATTGGAAAAAAATCAAACTGAAATAAATTATATTATTTAATTAATAACTAATTAAATATTAAGTTATTTAAGTGATGAAATTAAAAAAAAAAAGCAATAAAGATTTTTAAAAATTCAATTGTAATAGATTAAAAATATAATGCCCAAACTCATAGGCCTAAAACAACCCATGCACCTTAACCTTATTCGGAAAATCAAGCTAAGCTCATTCCAACTAAGAAAAATCCATTTTGCAACCATATTTTGACAAACAAAAAACCCAAAACTAATATCCTAAATACCTTATAAAATATATTTATAGTTTTTAACAACCTAAAAATTAGCTCTGAAAGACATAATCAAACCAAAATCAAAATTCTTTTCGGTCTTAGATCTACCATTTCAATCAATTTTATGGGGAAGAATGGCTAGGATAAACTTTCCCCCATCAAAATGAAATCATTGACACTAAAATTATTTTTTTTGTGACCGGAATCAGTTTCAACCAAGACTTTTTCTTTCTTCTACCAGAATCCGACCACTTTATCTCTTCTCTCTCAAATCAAGGACTAAAAAATAAAGAAAATAAAGCTTGAGACCAAAATTGAATATCATGATTTTTTAAAGTCTGGAAGTTTATAATTTGAAATGTTTGAGGATTAAAGTGAATGTTTAGCTCCAAGTTTGAAAATACCATTTTTTATGCTGTATTCATCATTTCAATCCTCTATCCTTTGAATAATATCCTTCCTTAATAAATACACTTTAATTAGCCATCAATTTAAGTCTATAAGAATGTAATTAAAAGAAAAAAAGAATTAAAAAAAAAAATTACTGTTACAATCAACAATGATCTATCTCTCTTTGAAAAGTGGCGTGGGAAACGGGGAACAATAATTTCCCCACACACTTTTTATAGTATTTGTAATATCAACCTTAATGCAAACCGTCGTGACAGTATTTTGTGTAAACCCAGTATGCTTGGCATGATGGTGAGATCTTTTGTACTTTGAAGTGTGTACAGAAATATCAGTTTTCAGGGATCAAATTCAAAAGTGATATGCTTAGCTTTATGTTGGTTACCTGTAATAACGGTAAGTTCATCTCGACTGCAGAACTCCAAGTCAATAAAAGGACAAATTAAGTATTTGTTGGTGTATTGCATGGAGAATGCCATTTTAAATTTGCCACCAGAAAAGGAGCAGCTGGTCTGGCTGGTTGATTTCAATGGTTTCAATTTATCGCATATTTCATTGAAGGTGACACGGGAAACAGCCCATGTTTTACAAGACCATTATCCTGAATGCCTGGGTTTGGCAATCCTGTACAACCCTCCAAAATTCTTTGAACCTTTCTGGATGTTAACGCCTATCTGTTCCCGCTGTACTTTTCAAAATTTCTAATTGTCGGATTTAGAGAATTTTTACTTTATTCTGGCTCTTGCAAATATAAAGTTTTGATTATAGATTGTGCTCAAGGTAACAATGTACACTGCCTAAATGAATTGCTAGAGATTAGTTTACAACTACGACCATGGATCTTTTTGCAGCATGCCATGTGATCGTACACCAAAATCTGCCTCAATATCGAGAGATTTTAAACCCTCTGACACCACTTCACGTTAGCTTATGGCCCCCTCTACCCCCAGCTTATCGCTTTTCAAAACCAGGGCTCTGGTGTCCTACATTGGGCAATGCCAAACCATTTTAGGCGCCTTCTCTCATTTTTTTCCCCACCAATATGCACTACACGGACCTTTTGGTGAATGTGTCATTTCTAATGTTATCCGTTCTTGTGTTACTGTACACCTTAACATGCAGATCTCACTGCCACTGCCATGTTTTGATACCCAACATTCACTACTATACATAAGGGATGGCCTCACCTCCATTCTATAGAAATTACCCGGCGTTTTATGTTCTCTTTTCTTAGTAGTTGGTATGGAGACACTATTATAATTTCAAGAGTTCAACTTGTGGTAATCTGTCTGCTTTTTTGTTGTTTCCAATCTTTAATGTCATCATTGTATTTGTAAAATTTGATGCAAAACTGTTTTAGTTCCAATTGTGAATTGTATGGGACAGTGGTTAGTTTCAGTTTCAGTATTTTGCATATTAGCATTAGCCAAGGGGCATTCCAGTGTGTTTAGTGGAGTCACAGTCCTGTTTTGCTGGTATTAGAGTATTTTTGGTGAAGCCTTTCTGATTTCTCTGCACTTTATACGCTAGTTTAGTTTGCTAGTAATGTCAGGAGAACCTTTCATTGCAGGTGGCAAAAGCATTTCTAGAGCCTAAGACTTACAATAAAGTCAAGTTTGTTTACGCTGAAGAAATCAATACTATGAAAATAATGGAAGATCTATTTGATATGGACCATCTCGAAGCTGCATTTGGTGGAAAAGGTGTCGATTTTGATATAAGCGAGTATGCAGAGAGGATGACGGAGGACGACAAGAGGATGCCTTCATTTTGGACAAGAGTGAGTTTCTCCCCGGCAGCTCCACAACCGGACATGGCATGTACTACTTTGGACTCGCTTAACTTGGACTCAGATTCTGATGCTTCTGACAATACTCTAGTGATGGAATCGATTCAGAAACTGTTACCACTGTTGAAAATACTCTAGTGACTGAAGGTTGCAAGAAAGAGGCACAGTCAAAGCCAAAAGACCCACATCAGGCTGAAGTTGTGAAACCTGATGACAAAGCACATGCTTGAGCATTGCCAAGGCAGGATGACTGAAAGCGGTTGGTGGAGGACAGCTGACTTGTCATTTTAGTCAGACTTCAATATCAAGAGTTTCTGTTGAGTTGTATTGATAAAATTATCGAATTCAGCAAATGATTTTTCCTCGTTGAGTCTTATGATATGGCAGTCGCGACAAGATTCAAATGCATGTTTCCATGTTCCTGTGTATTTTGATTCTCGTCAGTTGGTACGACCTTTCCACCAGCGGTGAGGACGAAAGACATCGCTCAACTGTTCTTGAAAGAACTTGAAATGAATCTGTTTCTGAAATCCTTTAATATGTATAGTGTGGTCCATGATGGGCTGTAGGCTTCTGGATTGGGATGGTTAGATTGGTCTTTCCAGTCCAGTTCACTCTTTTTTTACAAGACCTCGTGTGAGTCAATTTTGTAATTTATAAAATAGTTTACCACTTGGACGGAAAATGATTCAATAGGTTTATATATGACATTCAAGCTGAGAAAGTATATGACATTTAAGCTTGAGAAAGTTTTGGGAATTCTTTCTAAAATAATATTAAACATGAAGTTGAGTTTAAGAATGATCAAATAGGACTTGTTTGAGAGTGTGGTTGTGATTGCTTTTTAAAGTGTTTTTCATGTCGAAATACATCAAAATAATATTTTTTTATTTTTTAAAAAATTTATTTATAAAATCAGCGCATCAAAACAATTTAAAACATATAAAAATTTAACTTTTTATAAAAACAAAATTAAATTTTTTTAAAACACCGAGACCCGCTTTTCCAAACGCTTAATCAATATAGTCCAAGCAAGAAATACCTTTAATGCTTGATTCAAATCATTAACAAGTAGAGGGTTTTATAATCTAATTTTAGTTTTTTTTACGTAAATATTATGATTCTTGATTATAAATTCTAGGATTTTGCTCTCTGGGATTACATCCACGATGCATCAAGAGGTCGATACATAGGTAAATATGTTTTGGTCTAGGTTTAGTTGTCATCTGTTTATTTGCTAAAGCATGATCATATGGTCTATTGAGTTCATAAATGGCACTTCAAATCATGTTAATGGATCCTATTTGTAAAATCTTAACTGTTGAATTTAGATTTTATTTTAAATTCAAATAGCTTTCCAACTATATATTTGAAGAACCATCCACATCCATTTATGAATTCAAAACTAAATCATTACCATTGATTTAAACCCGAATATGTGAGTTCTACAAACAAGATCCATCATGTTCCATGACCCAAATCCATGCCCAGAAAAAACAAAACACAAAATGAGGAAAATTACCTCGCATCACCTTGTGCACATTGTGATAGCTAGAAGGTACCATAGAACAGTACTCATATTTCAGTCCATCTTCTACAACATTTAAACATCACTAACTATCAGGAATCCTACATCTTCCCTGGAAGAAACATGGGCAAGGACCCGATCAAAACAGTAGACTTGACTGACGCGAAAACTAAACAAATAGCAGTAGAAAGCTTTCCTTCCTACTGGTTGAGGAAGATAACCATATACATGTGCCCAAACGTATTACATAACTAGCTTTTCTGCATTTTCTTTTTTATGACACCAACAGCTATTATGATAGTAAATCCCCCCTGAAAAAGCAAAGCAATGTTGGTACTCATCTAAGGAGTTGGAAGCAAAAAAAGAGCCAGTGATTGAGGTAGACACAGAAGATGATAACAAGCAATTGAACTTACCAGTATGTGAGCACATATTAACGCAGCATATCATCTAATTTCTGCCTATATAGAGCTAAACTCTGCAACAGCATTTAAAGTAGCATAAGTGGTAGTGTCATATTCAGTCAGGTACTAGATAGCATCATGTAAACGATGCGCAAAACAAAGAAGACTATGGAGTTAGAATTCCAAGAATATTCAGAAATTCCAAGTAATAATGTCATGGGCCAAAAAAAGATCTCGTTGTTCATTCTTGTACACACAATTTATTGATTGTTAGTGTGTTTTACAATTTTACTCAATAATGTGTTTGCATAATATTTTTTATGCATCTCTGTATCATATACATACTTCCTAGGTAATGACAATACCATTTCTTCCTTTGCTTTCTAGACCTAGGGGTTACCAGCCAGTCTTAGCAATAAAAGTAAATTGCTGAAAAAATTATATTGCATTCCAATGTCTATAATTAACTAGGAAAATTCATCTTAAGGCCTCATTGGAAACTAGAAAGGTTACTCCCTGACACAAGCATGTTTTGGTTGGTTGCTTCATCGAGTGATTAGGGAAATCAAAAACTATATAATTATTTCAGATAAAACTTTTCCATATTAATTTCAGACAGGTTACAACTGTTGAACATAATAATCTGCCACACTTAAAATCAGGCAAATATAAACTGCTGCCAGAATGAAAATTTTCAAGTCCAGAAGCTATTATGATGACCAGAAGTCGCATACCCTAGTATATGCATACACGCCAGCCTCAGTTGGTCCTGCAGGACTTCCCCTCCTAATGAATTTCCCCCCTTTTAATATGTAAAGCATTGGTATTCCAGTTGATAATTCTAAGTTGATAACCTGCCAGAACAAAAAAAGATCAAAATAAAGTTAATACTATGAGGAAAAAGAAGAGATAATGCAGAGATGATCCATATGGAAACACCCCAAAGTAACTAGTTTATCACCTCCTGTGAAGTTAATTTGTCAAGGTACATGATGATGGACCTCAGTGAATTCCCATGGGCAGCAATCATCACATTCTTCCCAGATAGAAGTTGAGGTTCAATCTGCAAGTACTCTTATGTCAGATGCTATTGAATGGTATACAATTGCTTGAATCATTAAGAAAACCATCCAATCATTGGCAAGCAAATCATAAGAGAACTAGGAATAGGAAGCATAGCCATGCATACGTGATCTTTGAAATAAGCAACTGCTCTTTCAGCACACATTTCCAAACTCTCGCCATTGGGTGGAGGTATGTCATAACTCCTCCGCCATTCGTGAACCTTTTCCTTTCCAAACCTATCTGCTGTTTCCTGCTTATTGAGACCCTGCAATTCACCATACCTGTAGAGAAGATCGGTCATAAGTTGCATATGAAGTGGGGATTCCAGGAAAAAGGATATGAACAGTATCATTACATTCTTTCATTTAATTGCGAAGCTGTTACAACTGGGATGGATTGCTTTTTTGTATCTTCACTAAAAATTTGACTCCATTCCCTTGCCTGTTCATTCTCATTGTGTAAAATGATAGGAACCTGCCACCAGTTTGATGGTCAACATGCTAGCAAATAAAGAAGAAAAAGAAAAAAACTTTTGAGGAAATAGTGGAGTCTTAAATAAGTTCATCTTAACTTGTCTTGCTGAATTCATACATAAATAAGTGTCAGATGTGCCAGCCTCAGTAATTATTGTGCCAATGACAAATAACGCAGGTTTAGCTCAGATTAAGAGCAAGATATTCATCTACTATCATGTTAATAACTTCTGAGATTTGAATGCCACAGCTAAAACTTCTGTTTTCTAAAACCCAATAGCATGTTTTACCAAACTACCATATTGTGACGATGCGCAGCTAAAACTTCTGTTTTCTAACACCCAATGGCATGTTTTACCAAACTACCTTTTTGCGACGATGCTGAGTCATGGCAAGCATGGCAGTCATCTGCGCACGTATCAAGGCTGATGTATATATCATGTCGACGGGTATGTTGCTGATTCTCTTACCAGCTTCAATTGCCTCCTCCACACCCTTCTTTGTCAATGGCACATCAACACAGCCTGTGAAGAGGTTCTTTTCATTCCATAGTGACTCACCATGCCTAATCAGTATCAAAGCTGCTTCACCTGAAATAGATTAGGATATAGCATTAAGAAGATTTCACAAAAAGAAAAAACCCAGCTCCAAATTTTAATCAGACGCCAAATAATATCAATCAATCTGTATATCAACATGATTTTTTTCTATTGTATTGCAGAATCGTAGGATTCATGCGGCCAAATTCAAATATGATGAGATCTTTTTAAGAATAAAAAATGGCAATTGATATGAATATCTAATCTTCAATAGATATGAATTTTGGACTAAAAAGAAACAGGCATACTTGATTTCTTTCGTAACTCATCAGAGCTGTTATTTGGGGGATATGAAACCGGTTGAACCACTGAAGTTTGAGAAGCCGAGGCTTGAATAAGACCAAATTTCTTCTTCCAAGAACTATAACTCCCTCTTCTTGACAGTCCAATGTCAACCTTAAAACCTTTAGATATCAGTTTCAACGAAGCATGGCCAAACTCAAGACGAGAACCGGAGTTCTGGAGGTGTTGATGGGACTGAGCGGTCCCTAAGGCTTGGTGAAACACAGCAGTGGCCATTCTGAAATTCAAGATACCCCAAGAAAGAAGCCCACAAATAATTATTAGAAATGGGTTTATAGCATTTAACAAGAAACTCCTATTTCAACACAGTGAGTTGAAAGACACAATGTACAGTAGCTTTGAAGGCATTACAGAATAGCACATAGCACATTCCTTTCAAATGAAAAAACAAAACGAGCAAATTAAAAGAAAACTAGCAGTAAAGAAAGCAGAAAAGAGATTCAAGTCATATATAATCCAAAATAAATTAGACAACGTTAATAAAGAGGAAGAAAGAGCAAGACCAACAACAATAGTGGCATATTGCTGGGAAAATATTAAAAGAAATTCACACAGATATTAGAAGGGTCAGGTCCGATCAATATCTCTCAAAGCAAGACCAAACAGTTAGTAATATATGAAGAAGAAGAAGAAGAAGAAGAAGATGATGATGATGATCAACAAATTACCTTTCAAGAAGGAAGCCAGAAACCAAAATGGAAAAAAAAAAAAAAAATGTGTAAAACAGTAACAAAATATAATAGAAAAAATGGGAGAAGGTGACCAATATATAATAGAATAGAGGGACTGAATCGAAGAAGAAAACAAGAAGGAAGGGGAGAGTTTAGTAACTCGCGAGAAAAAGTTGACGGAGAAGATTACAACAACTGCTTTTAGTTACATGCGTCTCAATTTCAATTTTTGTTTTTTTTAAAAAAACTCAGTTTTGTTTTTTTTCAATTCTACATGTTACTTGTATTCAATTTATAAACTATTACAATTTTTATTTTTAAAATAAAATATTAAACTATAGAATTTAATTTAATTATATTATTTAGAATATATATAAAAATAAATTGAATTAATAATCTTGAATGTTTTACCTTTAAATCATTTTTGCAGTGACAATTTTTTTCTTTTTTGTTAACAGGACCTTATATTTATTATTTTTTAACTACTATCCTTGTAATATTTTTAGTTAATTTTCTAATCTAGCCCTAGTCACCTCCCACAAAATATTACAATTAATCAACCAAATGCATCCTAACTTATACATAATACACATTTTGCGAACTTGATTTAATATTTGTGGATAACATAAAGGGGAGTTATAAATTTCAGCAGCAAGATTGGGACATCCCTTTTAAAGTAGTGAACATGGTTCCTTTTGATATGGATAAACGAAAAAGGGCTTTCAACTCTAAAATCCGCAATTAGTGTTAATTATTATACTGATATAGTTGGGCTTACAATAACAGGTGGTTCTAGACAGTTAAGTGTGGGTCTGTTACAATTAGATGATAATTTGCTCCAGACAGATTACGTGGATGGCCTAACATAATCATTTATGAACTAGTGGGACATGTTTAGGTCGAAGAGAAGGTTTGGTTGTGCCAGACCAGAATAATGACTCAAAAGGACCATAATTTTTTATCTGACTGATAGATCTTTAGATTTTCAAAATCTCGCCTCAGAATCCTGATTTTAGCATTTTTTATGATTGTCCTTGTTATTTTCAGATTTCATGCTTCTTTCCTTTGTAATTTTATATTTTTATTTTGTTTCCTAGTTAAGGTAGGGTTTCTGGTTTATTTAAGGCTTTGTAAACCTCCTAAAGAATTATTATTAGAGAGAAAATAAAACCTACAAACTTAAAATCTAAGACGGATTCAGAGAAGACCACCCTTTGAGCGAGAAAAGAACAGATCTAGGGATTTTGGATTACATATATTCCTGAATTTTCAAGGACTTTACAAGCAGAAGAATTCATTGACTGGTTGAATGAGATTAAATGGGTTTTTGGATACAAGGACGTGCCTGAACAAATACGAGTGAAGTTAGTTGCAATCAAATTAAAGAGTAGGGCTTCTGCTTGGTGGGAGCAGTTGAAGAAGACAAGGATGAGACAAGGGAAAGCTAGAATAAATGACTGTGACAAGATTAAGAAGAAGATGAGAGAACATTTTTTTTTTCCTTTTAGCTACTCATAGACTTTATATTAGAGGCTCTACATGCTGAAACAAGAAGGTAAATCTATCAATGACTACACTAATGAATTTTACCAACTAGTTTCAAGGAATGATCTAGTAGAAACAAAGGAGCAGCTAGTGGCATTGTACCTTAGTGGCCTGCGATAGTCAATTAAGGATGTATTAAGTCTTCATTCTTTGTGGATAGTGACATAGGCATATCAGAGGGCTTTAACGGTGAAGAAGCAATAGACTACCAGGAATGTTAGCATAAACTTTCAATCATAATAGAATAATAAAGGACGTAGTAGTGACCCAAGGCAGACTGATGCAACCATATTATTTGATAGTTTTACCCATATTTGCCTAGTTTTTTGCCTATTTTTTATACATAAAATGCCTTGATATTCTTTATTTTATGTTTTAAAGGCACTTTTGGATGTAATATTCAAAAAGAAGTAAATTGGAGATAATTGATAGATTTGACATTCGATCGATGTTTTGTGCAGAGCTTGAGCTCTAGAAGTAGAAACGAAGTGATTCTAGTGGCATTAAAAAGCTAACATCCATACCTTTCTGTACATATAAGGAAAGAAAAATAAAAGGCGAAAGAGCAAGGAGATCGCAGCCTTCAAAGTCAAATCTCGCATTCTGCCAGTGTTGACCTTCTGCTATTCCGACTTGAATATCTTGAGCTACAGAATTTCATTTGATGCAAACTCAACTTTGTTGGATTCCTGACTCGAAGACCTATCATTCTACCAAAGTTCAGCAGAAAAAGAGCTCATATGAGAGAGATATGATTTTTTTAAGATGACACATGAATTCTGCCAGCAAACAGGTTTTGTGGAGAAACAAGTCCAAAGTACTTCTCAAAGCATCCAAACCATCATCTAATTTTTTATTTCGGCAATTTAGCTCCTCTAAGTCAAAATTCAAAGCTTGAAGATTTTATGCAAGGCTATTTATCCTTTTTCAGGAAAATAGTTATTGAAAGGCTTAAATGTAAATTGTCTACTTAGGAAAAGACTATTTTGTAGAAAAGGGATTAGGGTTTCCTATGATATAAAAAGAAAGAGAGAAAAGGAAAATGGAGGAGGACAACCAGCAAAGAGAAAAAAACCACCCCTTTCCTCTAAAAAACCCGAAATCATGTTTTCTTCCTTCTTTTTGATTAATTGTTTGGTAGACATGCAAGGCTAAATTCTTTTTCTTGATTGCAAGGACATGGAAACCTTCAGATTTCAAGAACTATGATATTTATTTTACCTTTTCTTTTCAGTTTATATGATAAATATGTTTGTTCTCCTATGCTTATTTTTCCTATGATTGTTTATTTTAATTGTTAGAGTGGACTCTAAGTTATTATTGTAGACAATCTGTTGCTAAGTTTGATATCAAAACCGAAGTTGTGGTATATGAACTTGTGAAGGAACTGAGTTTAATAATTGTGGTGGATCTACGTTATTAACCTTAGGGAGAACATTCGAACAAATCAAACATGGACTGTGGACAATCATGTTGTCAAGATTAATCTATTTATCTAGTTCTTAATGTTGTCATTCTATTAAATTA
>Ga0307515_10009042_pt1 | contig 19333 bp, 18 predicted proteins | sample 17_EM_MG_FD_194513 | JGI IMG/M metagenome (GOLD analysis project Ga0307515, IMG submission 194513) | Populus trichocarpa ectomycorrhiza microbial communities from riparian zone in the Pacific Northwest, United States - 17_EM | ecosystem: Host-associated > Plants > Roots > Unclassified | place...
AACTCCGCGGCGGTCGCCGACCTGGCTTCCGGCGCTGCGCTCGGGTAAGAAGCGTTGCCTGTGGCGGCTGAGTTGGGCGTGGTGCCCGCGGTACCCGCCGAGGAGGCGGACAACGAGTGCTGGGCGGAAGCCTGGGCCTGGCCGGCGGTGGCGGCCGCGGAGAGGCCCACCACGCCGACGCCGGCGACCAGCGTCGCGGTCAGCATGGCGTGCCGGCTGCGGTCACCGAGGACCAGTGCGGTGCGGGGGGCCCGATGGCTGTGCAGCTTTTCCGTTCGGCGGTGGCGGCCACTTGCCCGGCGGTTGGCTCGATGCTGCACGGTGGGTTGACCCTCCCTGGCTCCGGATGCTCCGACACATGCCTGTCGGTCTGCGCAAACGGATCGTGAGAGAGAGCGGGAGGAGGCAGCAGTAACCAACCGGTTTGCAACCGGTGGGCGATCCCGTGGGGCGGAAGGGGCCTAGGAGGCCGCGGCCATGCCGGCGAACACCGACTCGACCTGGAGCTTGATGTCGACGCCGTGGTTGCGCAGGAACACGATCGGGTCGACCGGCATGCCGGCGACGTGCACCTCGACGTGCAGGTGCGTCCCGTACGCCGCGCCGGACATCCCGACCTCGCCGATGACCTGGCCGGCCTTGACGGTGTCGCCGGCCTGGACCAGCAGCCGCCGCGAGTGTGCGTAGACGACCTCGACGCCGTCCGGATTCCGGATCGTGATCGCGTAGCCGTAGCCGCCGTCGTAGCCCGCGCGGGTCACCACGCCAGCGTGCACCGCCACGTAGGGCGTGCCGTCGGGGGCGGCCAGATCGATGCCGGCGTGCAGCTTGCCGAAGCGGACCCCGTACGGCGACGTGAAGGTGTAGTCGCTGAGCGGGAGCAGCCAGACGTCGGCCGCGGCCACCTGCTCGCTGACCTTGCCCTTGGTGCCGCGCTCCTCGCCACGCGACGCGGCGCCGTTGTCGGCCTCGCGCTCGGCGAGCTGGCTGGAGGCGACCGAAGCGTTCTCCAGATTCGCCAGCACCTTGGGATTGACGGCCTTGGCGTCCGGCATCGTGGACGCGGCACCCATGGCGACAACGCCCGCTCCGACAAAAGCGGAGACCCCAACAACGGCGTAACGGCTGCGGGGAGGGGTAGGCACACGGCGACGGCCGCGATAGCGATCGGGCTCAGACGACAAGCGCTGGCGCACGAACAACCCTCCGAAGTTGGCAAGTCCTGCGGCAAGCCGGAACTCCGAACATCCGGTGAACGGGGGCTGGCCGAGCCATCGCGCCGGGACTAACCCGGTTGACAGCCGTGGGCCACGGTAACGAAACGCAACGCCGGTCACAAGTCGCAGCGCCAATTCCCTGACAGTTCTGTATCAGCGTTCGGCTGCGATTGTCCGAATTCGTTACTTTTTAGTGGAGCTTGCCTGCTAGCTCTCCGTCACCAACCCAGAAACAGATAGTTATGTGACGTGAAATACGTAATCCGGTGCTTGCCTCCTCGGCCAAGGGTTCGTACGCACTGGGCGGTAGTACGTGGCGTTCGCTACCCGGGTTCAATCGAAACGGGTTACCGTTCGTTCAGGGGTGCGCCGACGAAGGGGTCGCGAGATGCAGGAGCGGATCAGGGTCGTGGTCGCGAAGCCCGGTTTGGACGGGCATGACCGTGGCGCCAAGGTGGTTGCCCGCGCGCTGCGCGACGCCGGCATGGAGGTGGTCTACACCGGACTGCACCAGACGCCCGAGCAGATCGTGGAGACCGCGATCCAGGAAGACGCCGATGCGATCGGCCTCTCCATCCTGTCCGGCGCGCACATGACATTGTTTCGGCGCGTATTGGAACTGCTTGCGGAGCGTGACGCCGCGGACATCGTGGTATTCGGCGGCGGCATCATTCCGACCGACGACATCGCCGAATTGGAAAGCCTCGGCGTCGCCCGGATTTTCACCCCGGGCGCCACGACCGCATCCATCATCGAATGGGTACGCGCCAATGTGACGACGTCGGTCGCCTGATTTCAACGGTGTCTAGCTGGGGTTCGAGGCGGGATCTCCGGCAAGGGGAGAGGCCGGACGCACCCCTCACACGTCCGGCCCCTCATGCACGATGCCCCGCCGCCACCCCTCGACCGACAGGGCATCGGCCGCTTGCTCGCCGGGGCTGTTGGCTGCTCAGCGCTCCGACATCACACTCAACGACGCCTGTCAGCACCGGTTACGCGGGCGCTGCGGACTTTTCCCGGAGAGGCTCGACCGCGGGGTGCGGCGTGTCCCGCCTCACTCGGTGTGCGGTCTTGCACACTGCGGCCCTCCGGGGGCGGCGCGCCACGCCGGGTGACTAGTCTTCGAATCAGGTCTCCGGCACAACCGGAAACCGGACATTTCTCTCACGCTTGCGGCGCCGCGACGACGCGCCGCGGACACAAGGTCGGGACGCAAAGGTGCGGCTTGCCGTCAGCGACGCGTCGCGAGCGAAAGGAGACACGTGGACCTGTTCGAGTATCAGGGGCGCGACCTGTTCGAACGGCACGGCCTGCCCGTGCTGGGCGGCGGCGTCGCCGAGACCCCCCAGGAGGCCCGCGCGATCGCCGAGCGGCTCGGCGGCCGCGTCGTGGTCAAGGCGCAGGTCAAGGTCGGCGGCCGGGGCAAGGCCGGCGGCGTCAAGCTGGCGGCGGACGCCGACGAGGCCGAGGCCCGCGCGACCGACATCCTGGGCATGGACATCAAGGGCCACACGGTCCACAAGGTGATGCTGGCCGAGACCGCCGACATCGTCGAGGAGTACTACTTCTCGTATCTGCTGGACCGCTCCAACCGCACCTTCCTCTGCATCGCCAGCGTCGCCGGCGGCATGGAGATCGAGACGGTAGCCGAGACGGACCCGGACCGGGTCGCCAAGATCGCCATCGACGCCAACGAGGGCGTGGACGAGGCCAAGGCGCGCGAGATCGTCGCCGCCGCCAAGTTCCCGGCCGAGGTCGCCGAGTACGTCGTCGACATCGCCGTGAAGCTCTGGCAGGCCTTCGTGGCCGAGGACGCCACCCTGGTCGAGGTCAACCCGCTGGCCAAGGTCGCCGACGGCCGGGTGCTCTGCCTGGACGCGAAGATCACGCTGGACGAGAACGCCGGGTTCCGGCACCCCGACCACGAGGCGCTGGTCGACCAGTCCGCGGTCGACCCGCTGGAGCAGGCCGCCAAGGCGAAGAATCTGAACTACGTCAAGCTCGACGGCGAGGTCGGCATCATCGGCAACGGCGCGGGCCTGGTCATGTCGACGCTCGACGTGGTCGCCTACGCGGGCGAGGCGCACGGCGGCGTCAAGCCGGCCAACTTCCTCGACATCGGCGGCGGCGCTAGCGCCCAGGTGATGGCGAACGGCCTCGAGGTCGTGCTCTCCGACCCGTCGGTCAAGTCGGTCTTTGTGAACGTCTTCGGCGGCATCACCGCGTGCGACGAGGTCGCCAACGGCATCGTCCAGGCGCTGGCCCTGCTCGGCGAGCGCGGCGAGCAGGTCACCAAGCCGCTCGTGGTCCGCCTCGACGGCAACAACGCCGAGGCCGGCCGGGCGATCCTGGACGAGGCGAAGAACCCGCTCGTCGAGCGGGTGGACACGATGGACGGAGCGGCCGAGCGCGCCGCCGAGCTCGCTGCAGCGGGGAAGTGACGACATGGCTATCTGGCTCACCAAGGACTCCAAGGTCATCGTCCAGGGCATCACCGGCTCCGAGGGCAGCAAGCACGGCCGCCGGATGCTCGCCGCGGGCACGAACGTGGTCGGCGGCGTCAACCCGCGCAAGGCCGGCACCAGCGTCGACTTCGACGGCACTGCGCTGCCGGTCTTCGCGACCGTCGGCGAGGCGATGAAGGAGACCGGCGCCGACGTCACGGTCATCTTCGTGCCGCCGCAGTTCACCAAGGCCGCGGTCGTCGAGGCGATCGACGCGGGCATCGAGCTCGCCGTGGTGATCACCGAGGGCGTGCCGGTGCAGGACTCGGCCGCGTTCTGGGCGCACAACCTGTCGTCCGGCAACAAGACCCGGATCATCGGGCCGAACTGCCCCGGCATCGCGTCTCCCGGCGCGTCCAACGCCGGCATCATCCCGGCCGACATCACCCCGGCCGGCCGGATCGGCCTGGTCAGCAAGAGCGGCACGCTGACCTACCAGCTCATGTACGAGCTGCGCGACATCGGCTTCTCGACCGCGGTCGGCATCGGCGGCGACCCGATCATCGGCACCACGCACATCGACGCGCTGAAGGCGTTCCAGGACGACCCGGACACCGACGCGATCGTGATGATCGGCGAGATCGGCGGCGACGCCGAGGAGCGGGCGGCCGACTTCATCAAGGCCAACGTGACCAAGCCGGTGGTCGCCTACATCGCCGGTTTCACCGCCCCGCCCGGCAAGACGATGGGCCACGCGGGCGCGATCATCTCCGGCTCGGCCGGCACCGCCGACGCCAAGAAGGAGGCCCTCGAGGCCGCCGGCGTCAAGGTCGGCAAGACCCCGAGCGAGACGGCGCGGCTCATGCGCGAGGTCATGAGCTGATTTTGGTACGTCGGCGGCGCGCCACCGATACGGACCTTGGTCGTCCGATCGGCGGCGCGCCGCTGTATCTGCGTCGCCGCAGGCGCCCTGACGTGGAAAAGTAGTCGGCAATGCCGACCACTCCCGACCGTCCCGACGGTCGACCAGCCGGCTCGGAGGAGGAACTCGCCGAGGCCGCGCATCTTGCCGCCCGCGAGACGGTCCCCGTCGACGTGCGTTCGCCGGCGCCCGAGCGGGCTCGTCGAGCCGGCGGGCCGGGCGAGGATCGGGCTCGGGGCGCCGAGGAGGAGCTGTTCGATCGCGAGACCGTGACGCTTGATCCGGGGGAGCGCCGCACCGTCCCGATCGATTCCGGCGGGCGCCCCACGGTCAAGATCGACCAGGCCGAGCTGGGCCGGCACGAGACGGTCAAGCTGCCGGGTCAGCGCCGGCCTTCCGGCGGCGGCAAAGGTCAAGGCCGGGGCCGAGGCCGGCCGCCACTCGTTGTCGCGGCCGCGTTCGCCACGCTGTGGGCCGCCCTGCTCTCGTACGTCCCGGTGGCCGCGGTCATCGGCCTCGCCCGCACGCTCGAGGGGTCGGGTGGCCTGGCCGGTGCCGCGCACGCGGGACTGGCCGGCTGGCTGCTCGGCCACGGCGTGCCGATCGGCACCTCCATCGGCCCGCTCGCCCTGGCGCCGTTGCTGCTCACCCTGCTCGCCACCTGGCGGCTGAACCGGGCCGGCGTGCACGTCACCCGCGCGATCGGGGCCCGGCACAGCGGCTCGCCCGGCGCCGCCCTGCGCGTGTCGGGGAGCATCGGGATCGCGTACGCGATCCTGGGTTGGCTTGCGGCCGTGACGGTCGACGGACCCGGCACCGACGTCTCCGCGGCCCACGCCGCCCTGAATTTCTTCCTGCTCGGCCTGCTCGGCTCGCTCGTCGGCTCGGTGCGCAGCACGGACGGCCTGGTCGTGCTGGCCCGCCGGATTCCGCCGGTGCTGCGGCACGGCCTGCGCACCGGGGTGGTCGCCGCGCTGTTGCTCGTCGCGATGGGCGCCGTCTTCGCGGGCCTCTCCGTCGCGGTCGGTGGCGGCCAGGCGGCCGACATGATCGCTGCCTACCGCACCGGGGTCGCGGGCCAGGCCGGGATCACGCTGCTCAGCCTGGCCTACGGCGCGAACGCCTCGGTCTGGGCGACCGGCTACCTGCTGGGTCCGGGCTTCCTGATCGGCACCGGCTCCGCGATCCGGCTGACCGAGGTGACCGTCGGCCCGCTGCCCACCCTGCCGCTGCTGGCCGGGCTGCCCAACGGCCCGATGGGTGCGACCGGCGCGCTGCTGCTGGCGGTTCCCGTGCTGGTCGGGATGGCCGCCGGCTGGCTGCTCACCCGCCGGCTGTCCCGCGGCCGCGGCCACGGCGCCCCGAAAAGGCCGGTCCAGGGCGGCCAGCCCCGCCCGGGCGAGCCACCACACCACAGCGCGCAGGCCCCCTGGTCGCGGGTCATCGGCGCGGCGCTGCTCGCGGGCCCGGTCGCCGGAGTGCTTCTCGGCGCCCTGGCCTGGCTGTCCGGCGGCGCCCTCGGCGACGGCCGGCTGTCCGCGATCGGCCCGGTCCCGTGGCAGGTCGCCCTGGTCGCAACGGGTGTCCTGGGCGTGTCCACGACGATCGGCGCGGCGGCCGCCCGAGCCTTCCGTGCCGGCCCGGCCCGCACCTAGGCCCTCGGGAAACAGGGCCCTCGGGAAACAGCGAAGGGCGCACCGGCCGCAGCCGGTACGCCCTTCGTCTTGCTCAGCTCAGGAGCTGGACGTGAGGTTCGACAGCGCGCCGGTGGCGGCCAGAATGATGTTCACGACCAGCGCCAGCACGATGACGCCGAAGGCGACATAGGCGAGCGTGGGCTGCTTGTTGCTCTTGCGGGCCTCGAGCAGGCTCAGGATGCCGAACACGATGCCGAGCGGCCAGCAGCAGAGAGCGAAAACGATGCCGAGCACGCCCCAGAGCGTCGTCTTGTCGTTGCTGGGCGTGGCGGCCGGCGGACCGTAATAGGGTGGCGGCGTCACGGGCAAATCCTCCAGATAAATCCCCGCTGAGGCGGCGATATGGCGTCATATACCCACGCGGACCATCGCATGGGCGAACGGGAGCGTAACCGATTGCTGCCTGCTGCGATGCCCTCCAGACGGCTCCATGACAAGAAGATTGCCCCAGAGTCCGAAACTGGACCCTTGATCAACCCCTTCCGGCCCCGGTCGGCGGCCCCGGCCCGGCCGATTTCCCTGGGTGCGGCTTCGATAGAGTGCTCGGGTGATAGACCCCGCGCCCGCCCGCCTGGTCGTCCTTGTCTCCGGTTCCGGCAGCAACCTGCAGTCCCTGCTCGACGCGTGCGCCGATCCGGCATACGGGGCCCACGTCGTCGCCGTGGGTGCGGATCGGGACGGCATCGCCGGGCTTGACCGGGCCACCGCCGCGGGCGTGCCGACGTTCGTCGATTCCGTCAAGGCCTACCCGACCCGCGACGACTGGGACGCCGCGCTCACCGCGCACGTCGCCGAGCACAAGCCCGACCTGATCATCTCGGCCGGCTTCCTCAAGCTGGTCGGGACGCGGTTCCTCACGGCCTTCGGCGATCGCTATCTGAACACGCACAATGCTCTGCTGCCGTCCTTCCCGGGGATGCACGGCCCGCGGGACGCGCTCGCCTACGGCGTGAAGGTCGCCGGGGCCACCCTGTTCTTCGTCGACGCGGGTGTCGACACCGGGCCGATCGTCGCGCAGGTCGCCGTCCCGGTGCTCGACGACGACACCGAGGAGACGCTCACCGAGCGCATCAAAGAAGCCGAGCGGCGCCAGCTCGTCGAGCAGATCGGCCGGCTGGTCCGCGACGGCTGGACCATCAGTGACAGAAGGGTCACCATTCCATGACCAGCGAGGGTCGTCGCCCGATCAAGCGGGCGCTGCTGAGCGTGTACGACAAGACCGGCCTGGTCGAGCTCGCGCGGGCCCTGCACGGCGCCGGGGTGCAGATCGTCTCCACCGGCAGCACCGCGTCGACCGTCGAGGCGGCCGGCGTTCCGGTCACCCGGGTCGAGGAGCTGACCGGCTTCCCCGAGACGCTGGACGGGCGGGTCAAGACGCTGCACCCCAAGGTGCACGCCGGGCTGCTCGCCGACCTGCGCCTGCCGGCCCACGAGGCGCAGCTGGCCGAGCTGGGGATCGAGCCGTTCGATCTGCTCGTCTCCAATCTCTACCCGTTCACCGAGACGGTCGCCTCCGGCGCGAGCGTCGACGAGTGCGTGGAGCAGATCGACATCGGCGGCCCGGCGATGGTGCGGGCGGCGGCAAAGAACCACCCGACGGTCGCCGTGGTGACCGCCGTCGCCGCGTATCCGCTGGTGGTGGAGGCCCTGCAGGCCGGCGGCTTCGCGCTGGCGCAGCGCAAGCTGCTCGCCGCTCGCGCTTTCGCGGACATCGCGGAGTACGACGTCGCGGTGGCAAACTGGTGCGCGACGACCCTCGCCCCGGCCGAGTGGCCGGAGTTCGTCGGCCTGGCGGCGCGCCGGCAGAGCGAGCTGCGCTACGGCGAGAATCCGCACCAGGCCGCGGCCCTGTATGTGGACCCGGCCACCCCGGTCGGCCTCGCCCAGGCCGAGCAGCTGCACGGCAAAGAGATGTCATACAACAACTACGTCGACTCCGACGCCGCGTGGCGCAGTTGCAACGACTTCGCCGAGCCGTGCGTGGCGATCATCAAGCACGCCAACCCGTGCGGCATCGCGGTCGGCGCCGACGTGGCCGACGCGCACCGCAAGGCGCACGCCTGCGATCCGACGTCCGCGTTCGGCGGGGTGATCGCGGTCAACCGGGAGGTCACGCTCGAGCTGGCCGAGCAGGTGGCGGAGATCTTCACCGAGGTGATCGTGGCGCCGTCGTTCGCCGCCGAGGCGCTCGACGTGCTGCGCGAGCGGAAAAACCTGCGGGTCCTGGTGGCCCCGGCGTGGAATCCGGCGCCCGCGGAGTTCCGGCAGGTCGGCGGCGGCCTGCTGGTGCAGATGGCGGACCGGATCGACGCGCCCGGCGACGACCCGGCGGGCTGGGAGCTGGCGACCGGTGAGCCGGCGTCGGCCGAGCAGCTCGCGGATCTGGCGTTCGCCTGGCGGGCGATCCGCTCGGTGAAGAGCAACGCGATCCTGCTCGCCCGCGGCGGCGCGACCGTCGGCGTCGGGATGGGCCAGGTCAACCGGGTCGACGCGGCGCACCTCGCGGTGTCGCGGGCCGGCGCCGAGCGGGCCCGGGGCAGCGTCGCCGCCTCGGACGCGTATTTCCCGTTCCCCGACGGCCTCGAGGTGTTGATCAACGCCGGGGTCAGCGCGGTGGTCCAGCCGGGCGGCTCGATCCGCGACAACCTGGTGATCGACGTGGCGAAGCAGGCGGGCATCACCGTCTACCTGACCGGCACCCGGCACTTCTATCACTGATGGACGACATTGTCCGCAATGAGATCTTCTCCGGCGAGGACTGGGCCCTGGCCGAGGTGGAACGCGCGCACTATCTGGACTGCGCGTTCCACGACGTGGACTGGTCCGAGGCGCGGCTGACCGGCTGCACGTTCGAGCACTGCGAGTTCGGCAACACCCGGTTCAACGCGGCCGAGTTGACCAACTGCGCGATCCTGCAGTGCACGATCCGGAAATGCTCGTTCTTCGACGCCACGTTCACCGACTGCAAGCTGACCGGCACCCAGTTCCTCGACTGCGGGCTGCGGCCGCTCCGGATCGACGGCGGGGATTGGGCGTTCGTGCTGCTCCGCGGGCAGAATCTGACCGGCGCCAAGCTGGCCGGCCTGCGCCTGCACGAGGCCGACCTGGAGGGCGCCGACCTGACCCGGGCCGATCTGCGCAACGCCGACCTGTCCGGGGCCCGGCTGAAGGACGTCAAGCTCAAGACCGCCGACCTGCGCGGGGCCGACCTGGACGGGGTCGCGCTGCGCGAGGTCGACATCAGCGGAGCGAAGATCGACCTGGCCCAGGCGGCGCAGTTCGCCCGAGCGTACGGCGCGACAGTGGCTTAGGTCGCGGTGAACGGCCCTTCAGGTAATGCGCCGTTAACGGACTGATACCGTCCGGAAAAACCGACTGGGAGTGAGAGCATGGGCAAGAAGGTCACCGTCGTAGGCGCCGGTTTCTACGGGTCCACGACCGCACAGCGTCTGGCCGAGTACGACGTCTTCGAGACCGTGGTGCTCACCGACATCGTCGAGGGCAAGCCCGAGGGCCTCGCGCTCGACCTCAACCAGTCGCGCCCGATCGAGGGCTTCGAGACCAAGGTCGTCGGCGCCACCACCGGGCCGAACGGCGAGGGCTACGAGGTGATCGAGGGCTCCGACGTCGTCGTGATCACGGCCGGCCTGCCCCGCAAGCCCGGCATGAGCCGGATGGACCTGCTCGGCGTCAACGCCAAGATCGTCCGCTCGGTCGCCGAGAACGTCGCGAAGTACGCCCCGAACGCGGTCGTCATCGTCGTGTCCAACCCGCTCGACGAGATGACCGCGCTGGCCCAGATCGCCACCCAGTTCCCGAAGAACCGGGTCCTCGGCCAGGCCGGCATGCTCGACAGCGCCCGCTTCACCAACTTCGTCGCCGAGGCGCTCAGCGTCCCGATCGGCAGCGTCAAGACGCTGACGCTGGGCTCGCACGGCGACACGATGGTGCCGGTGCCGTCGCAGTCCACGGTCAGTGGCAAGCCGCTCGCCGAGCTGCTGCCCGCCGACAAGATCGAGGAGCTGGTCACCCGGACCCGCAACGGCGGCGCCGAGGTCGTGGCGTTGCTCAAGACGGGCTCGGCCTACTACGCGCCGTCCGCCGCGGCGGCCCGGATGGCCAAGGCGGTCGCGGAGGACTCCGGCGCCGTCCTGCCGGTCTGCGCCTGGGTCGACGGCGAATACGGCATCAGCGGCGTCTACCTGGGCGTCGAGGCCGAGATCGGCGCCGGCGGCGTGAAGAAGGTCGTCGAGACCGACCTCACGGCCGACGAGCTGGCCGGCCTGAAGGAGGCCGCCGAGGCGGTCCGGGCCAAGCAGGCGGACGTCGCGGACCTCTGATCAACGTTGCGGAAAGGCCGGGGCGGGAGCCCCGGCCTTTCCCCGTTTACGGCCTACTTGCGCAGCGGGAAGGCGTCCTGGTCATCGTGTACGTCATAGATCGGGCCGCCGGTTCGGGCGGCTAGCGTCGGCGGCGTCTGGCTGACCGACGCGATGCCCGGGCGGCCGGCCTCGACCACGAACTCCGCGGCCGTGCGAACCGTCGCGGACGTCGCCCAGACCGTGTCGACCACCCGCAGGCTGCTGAGCATCCGGTCGCGGTCGACGTCGCACACGACGTACCCGCGCTGGTTGTCGATGTATTTCCAGTGCGGGCTCTCGGCCATGATCGGGTCGTAGCTGGCGTGGAAAGCCGCCGTGTTCGGGTTGCCGCCCGAGGTGATCGAGGTGCCGGTGAGCTCGGCACCGACCGCGGGCGTCGACGGGTCGTCGAAGTCGGGCCGCAGGTCGCAGACCCAGGTGCAGTGCCGGTCGCCGGTGAGCACGACCGGGTTGGCGACCCGCCCGGCGCCGAAGAACTCCAGCAGCCGCTTGCGCTGCGCCCCGGTAGCCGTCCCAGTTGTCGAAGTCGAAGACCTGCTCGGAGCCGGCCTTGCGGTCGTTCTGCGCCCACATCACCTGGTTGGCCAGCAGATTCCAGGTCGATCCGGACGACTGCAGGCCGTCGGTCAGCCAGTGCTCCTGGTCGGGCCCGGTCATCGTCAGCGCGGGATCCTGCGCGGCGGCGAGGGTGGCCGGCTGGTCGCTGCGGTACTGCCGGGTGTCCAGCACGTGCACGCTGGCCAGCGAGCCGAACCGCAGCCGCCGGTAGACCTGCATGTCCAGCCCGTCGGGCAGCGAACCGCGACGCAGCGGCATGTGCTCGTAGTACGCCTGGAACGCCGCGATCCGGCGGGCCCGGAACGCCTCCGGCGACTGCAGATCGGGGAGTGGCCGAGGCGAGTCAGCTTTTCCGCATACAGTGACATGCCTCGATGTGACTCGCTGCCGGTTACGTCACTTCGAACGGCATTCGCCCGAGTGGCAAGCCTTGGTGGTACAGCGTGCGGCCGAACCCGCCAGCGATCTTGCTATCGCCTGCAGTACGCTCGTACTGCTAAGCATGTGTTTCGGGAGAGGAGCGCCGGCCGAATGGCGAAAATCAAGGTCAACAACCCGGTCGTGGAGCTCGACGGCGACGAGATGACCCGGATCATCTGGAAGCAGATCCGGGAGCAGTTGATCCTGCCCTACCTCGACGTACCCCTCGAGTACTACGACCTGTCGATCCAGTACCGCGACGAGACCGACGACCAGGTGACGATCGACGCGGCCAACGCCATCAAGCGGCACGGCGTCGGCGTCAAGTGCGCGACCATCACCCCGGACGAGGCTCGCGTCGACGAGTTCGGCCTGAAGAAGATGTGGCGGTCGCCGAACGGCACGATCCGCAACATCCTCGGCGGCGTCGTCTTCCGCGAGCCGATCATCATGTCGAACGTGCCGCGACTGGTCCCCGGCTGGACCAAGCCGATCATCATCGGCCGGCACGCGCACGGCGACCAGTACAAGGCGACCGACTTCGTCGTGCCGAGCGCGGGCAAGCTGACCGTGACCTTCACGCCCGAGGACGGCTCCGCGCCGCTGGAGTTCCACGTCGCCGACTACCCCGGCGGTGGCGTCGCGATGGCGATGTACAACTTCGACGACTCGATCCGGGACTTCGCCCGCGCCTCGTTCCGCTACGGCTTGGCCCGCAACTACCCGGTCTACCTGTCGACCAAGAACACGATCCTGAAGGCGTACGACGGTCGGTTCAAGGACCTGTTCGCCGAGATCTTCGAGACCGAGTTCGCCGACGACTTCAAGGCGGCCGGCCTGACCTACGAGCACCGGCTGATCGACGACATGGTGGCCGCGGCGATGAAGTGGGAGGGCGGCTACGTCTGGGCGACCAAGAACTACGACGGCGACGTGCAGTCCGACACCGTCGCGCAGGGCTTCGGCTCGCTCGGCCTGATGACCTCGGTGCTGATGACCCCGGACGGCAAGACCGTCGAGGCGGAGGCGGCGCACGGCACGGTCACCCGGCACTACCGGCAGTGGCAGCGGGGCGAGAAGACGTCGACCAACCCGATCGCCTCGATCTTCGCCTGGACCGGCGGCCTCAAGCACCGCGGTGTCCTGGACGGGACGCCGGCGGTGACCGAGTTCGCCGAGACGCTGGAGCAGGTCTGCGTCGAGACGGTCGAGGGCGGCCAGATGACGAAGGACCTGGCGCTGCTCATCTCCCGGGACGCGCCCTGGCTGACCACGGACGAGTTCATGAACGCGCTGGACGAGAACCTGGCGCGCAAGCTCGCCTGAACACCGCGGAAGGCCGCCGGGGGACCGGCGGCCTTCTTTTCGTCGAACAATGCGACAAAACGGGTGTTTGGGACACGTAACCCGGTGGGCGGCGGTGTCGTTTCCTAAACAGAACGGATGACGGTCGCGTCCTCGAGGAGTCGCCCGCCGATCTGGCTGCCTGGTCCCAGGGCGCCGACCGGTTCTCCCCGGGCAACGCGACCAGTAGGCGCCCCGCCTGCCGTCCCTTCCCCGCGGGGGGCCTTTGTCCCGGGCCCCCCGCCCTCAAATCTCGCGCAGGCGCTGGGCCGCCTTCTCCGGGATGATGTCGTTGACGAAGGCACCCATGGCCGACTCGGAGCCGGCCAGGAATTTCAGCTTGTCGGCCGCGCGGCGGATGCTGAAGAGCTGCAGGTGCAGGTAGCCGACTTCGCGCCCCTCGCCGACCACGGCCTGGTGCCAGGCCGAGATGTACGGCATCGGCTTGTCGAAGAGGCCGTCGAAGCGGCGCAGGACGTCCAGGTAGAGCGGCGCGAACGCGTCCCGCTCGGCGTCGCTCAGCCCCGGGAGGTCGCTCACCTTGCGGTGCGGGGCCAGGTGCACCTCGAACGGCCAGCGCGACGCCGCCGGCACGTACGCGGTCCAATGCTCGTTGGCCGCGACCACGCGCACCTGGGCCTTCTGCTCGGCCGCCAGCACGTCCGCGTACAGGCTGCGGCCGCCGGTCGCCTTGGCGTGCTTCTGGGCCGCCGCGAGCATGGCCTGGGTGCGCGGCGGGACCGTCGGATACGCGTAGATCTGCCCGTGCGGGTGGCTCAGCGTCACGCCGATCTCGATGCCACGGTTTTCGAACGGGAAGACCTGCGCGACCCCGGGCAGCGTGGACATCTCGGTGGTCCGGTCGGCCAGCGCGTCGATGACCGTCCGCACCCGGGCCGGCGGCAGCGCCCCGAACGAGCTGTTGTGGTCGCTGGTGAAGCAGACCACCTCGCACCGCCCGATCCCGGCCCGGACCGGCACCAACTCGGTCAGTTCGGTGATCTCGTCGGGCAGCACCCGGTCGGAGAACGACGGGAACTGGTTTTCGAACACCACCACGTCGTAGTCGGGCGCCGGGATCTCGCTGGCGAAGTCGGGGGTCGACGGGCACAGCGGGCACTTGTCGCTGGGCGGCAGGAACGTGCGGGTCTGCCGGTGCGCGGCGACCGCCACCCACTCGTCGACCAGCGGGTCGTAGCGCAGCTGCGAGGTCGGCGGCGGGGGCGGCAGCTGCCGGAGGTCGGGCCAGTCGCCCCGGTCCCGGCCGGGCCGCTCGTCGAAGTAGATCAGCTCGCGCCCGTCCGAGAGCCGGATCGCCGTACGCTTTTCGATCGTCATTGTGCGGTCACCACCATCAGCTCGTTGACCTGCTCGGCGAGCAGGGCCCGGGCCGTCTCATCCAGGCCGTCGTCGGTGATCACGACGTCCGCCCGGTCGAGCGGGACGATCGACGAGATGCCGACCGTGCCCCACTTGGTGTGGTCGGCCATTACGACGAGGCGCTCGGCGGCCTCGACCAGTGCGCGGTTGACGTCCGCCTCCATCAGGTTGGGCGTGGTGTAGCCGGCGCGCTCGCTCATGCCGTGCACGCCGAGGAAGAGCATGTCCAGGTGCAACGTGCCGATGGCAGCGACCGCGACCGGCCCGACAAGCGCGTCGGACGGGGTGCGGGTGCCGCCGGTCAGCACGACCGTCTGGTCGGGCCGCCCGGCCCGGTAGAAGATGTCGGCCACCGGGATCGAGTTGGTCACCACGGTCAGCGACGGCACGTCGACCAGCCGCTGGGCCAGGCCGGCCGTGGTGGTGCCGGCCGACAGCGCGATCGCGTCGCCCGGCGAGACCAGCGCCGCGGCCCGCATCGCCATCGCGGCCTTCTCGGCGCGCTGCCGCACGGACTTCGCCTCGAAGCCCGGCTCGTGCGCCGAACCCGGGCTGACCGTGGTGGCCCCGCCGTGTACTTTGGCCAGCAATCCGCGGTCGGCCAGGGACTCCAGGTCGCGGCGGATGGTCATGTCGGAGACGCCGTATTCGGACGCCAGCTCGCTGACCCGGACGCCGCCGGCCGCACGCACCCGATCCAGGATGGCAGCCTGGCGCTGCTGCGCCAACATCAGCGCGCCATCCCGAGGCGGCGGGTCAACCGCACTATTTCGAACACGTGCGCACACTACCTGGCGATCGGGTGTGCGCAAAAGAGTGACCTTTACCGCTAGGAAACCGTCAAATGCCCCTGCCGCGCTTATGTAGGGCCGAGAGAACGTTCTCTACCTTGACAGCTCCGGTCATAGCGGCCAAAGCGATCGCCGTCCGCGGCTCCCGCCAGTTGGCCCGGACCGCCTCCTTGCTGAACTGCCAGGCCTGGCTGCGGTTGCCGGTCGCCACCGACCAGCAGGCGAGCTGGCCGTAGACCCGGGCCGCGCCCGGGCGGCAGCCGGCGATCTCGGGGTGGCGTTGCATCATCCAGCGCAGCGACGAGATCTTGGTGGCGTACTCGTAGGCGTAGTGCGAGGTGCGGCCCCAGAGGACCCGGACCAGCGGCTCGTCCAGGTGCACGATCGGGGCCCGGCGGGCGGCCCGCAGCAGCAGATCCCAGTCCTCGTTCTGGCTGCCCGGCGCGTCCTCGGCCACCAGCCCGATCGCGCCCTCGGCCAGCGCCTCCCGGCGGACCAGGAACGACGACGAGTGCAGCATCGCCATCCGGGACCGGGTCAGCTCGTCCATCGTCACCCGGCTGCGGCCGGCCAGCCGCGGCGTGGTCCGGCCCTCGTACTCGACCTCGATCGCACACGTCGCGAACTCGCTGTCCGGCTCGGCCAGCAGCGCGGCCACCTGGCGGCGCAGCTTGTCCGGCGCCCACCGGTCGTCGTCGTCGCAGAACGCGACCAGCTCGGTGTCCAGCGCCAGGATGCCCGTGTTGCGGGCGCCGGCCAGCCCGGACAGCCGCCAGTTCGTCAGCACCAGCACCGGCACGTCCTCGGTCGAGGCGAGCAGGTAGTCGGGCTCGGTCTGGTCGTACACGACGACGACCTTGACCTCACCCGGGTATCGCTGGGCGCGCACCCCGGCGATCGCCTTGCGGACGAGTTCGGGGCGGTTCCGGGTGGGGATCACGACGCCCACGGACGGCCAGTTCATCACGCCTCCTGAGGTGCTGCGGGGTGGAGCGGATAGCCGTAGGCGCGCAGCATCGGCGCGCAGACGGCGCCGACCAGCCGGCGCTGGCCGCTCGGCAGGGCGCGCACCCAGTCGTCGTCGCGGCGCAGCGGCAGCCGCCCGACCGTGAATCGCATCGGGTTGCCGGCCGCGCTGTGCCCGACCTTCAGGTCCGCGTACTCGGGGCGCAGGAAGGCCAGGTCGTCGGTCGTCAGGGCGAGACCGGCGAAGTCGGCGAGGCGGATCAGGGCGGCGCGGGGATCGCTGAGGAACTCCTCGTACTGGATCCGCCGGACGCCGACGCCGCGGCGGGCCAGCAGGCCGAAGGCGGCGTTGTGGGCGTTCCACAGCAGTGCCGAGCGGGCGGGGGAGTAGCGGGTCATGTCCTCGGCGCCGTCGGTCTCGGGCCGGGCGACGGTCTTGGTCCATGAGTACGCGACCCCGCGCGGATCCCGGACCACGTGCACGACCCGCAGGTCCACGTCGTCGGCGAAGCGCAGCACGTGAGCGAGGGCGCTGTGCTTGGAGGAGTCGACGACCACCTCGGCACCGGCCACGTCGGCGGCGGCCGCGTACACCCTGGCGTAGTAGCCGGCGTACTCGCGGACGTCCGCGGAGGCTCCGGCCGCCGCGAGGGTCGCCGCGAGGCGCGGGATGTGCCGGGTGCGTTCGACCGCGTCGCGCAGCGCGTGGATCCGGGCGACGTCCACGTTGCCCCAGCCGCCGAACGCGCGCTCGCCGACCCGCCGCCAGAACGTGCAGGCCGAGAACCGGGCGCCACAGCCGCACCGCTCGTTGTCGCGGAGGTCGCGCTGCCACAGGTGGACGACTTCGCCGAGCGCGACCACGCCGGGCAACTCGCCGAGAAGCCGTTCGACGAGCGTTGTCCCGCTTCGCCCTAATCCGCCCAGATAAAGGACACGTGCCACTTTGTCCCGCCTTCGCTCGTTTCGCTCCTATAACGAGCGAAGAAGCGCGAAGAAGCATGAAGGAGGAATTGGCTTGACGATCGAGGCTTTCGACCGGGTTCACCTGGACGGCACGGGAATCGACCGGATCACCGAGGGCGAGGTGGTGTCGGTCGTCCGCGAGGCGCTGGCGGCCGGCCGGGGTGGCCGGATCATCACCCCGAACGTCGACATCCTGCGCCGGGCCCAGGTCAACGAGCGGGTCCGCGCCTATCTGGACGACGCCGACCTGGTCGTCGCGGACGGCATGCCGCTGGTCTGGGCCAGCCGGCTGACCGGCGCCCCGGTGCCCGAGCGGGTGGCCGGCAGCAGCCTGATCTGGTCGCTCTCCGCGGGGCTGGGCCACGACCACCGGTCCGTCTTCGTGATCGGCGGCGCGCCCGGAGTCGACGGCGGTCCGGACGGCGCGAGCCGGGCCGCGGACCGGTTGGCCGCCGAGTGCCCGGGTCTGCGGATCGCCGGCACGCTCTGCCCCGACCGCGGCTTCGAGAAGGACCCGATCAGCTACTCCGAGTTCTGTGCCCGGGTCGCCGGGGCGGAGCCCGACCTGGTCTTCGTCGGCCTGGGCTTCCCCAAGCAGGAGAAGGTGATCACCCGGTTGCGGGCGCACCTGCCGTTCGCTTGGTTCATCGGCTGCGGCGCCGCGGTCAACTTCGTGGCCGGCGATGTCGACCGGGCCCCGCGCTGGATGCAGCGCTCCGGCCTGGAATGGGCGCACCGCCTCGGCGTGGAACCGCGCCGGCTGGCGGGCCGCTATCTCAAGCACGACGCGCCGTACGCCATGAAGTTGCTGGCCGGAGCCGCGGTCCGGCGCTGAGCAAGACGGACGTACGGTTTGCAATAGGATGCCGTCATGAGGTTTGCGCACTTGCATCATGTCCAACTGGCCATCCCGCCGGGTGGCGAGGAGATCGCGCGGGAGTTCTACGGCGGCGTCCTCGGCCTGGCCGAGCTGGCGAAGCCCGAGGCGCTCCGGGCGCGCGGCGGTTGCTGGTTCCGGGGCGGCGGCTGGGAGATCCACTTAGGCGTTGAAGAGGACTTCGTGCCGGCCCGAAAGGCGCACCCCGGCGTACTCGTCGAGGGTCTTGATGATCTTGCTGCCCGGCTGGTGGCCGCCGGGCAGCCGGTGGACTGGGATCCGCATTTCCCGGGCCATCGCCGGATCTATGCCCACGACGGCCACGGGAACCGGCTCGAGTTTCTCGAGCCGGTTACTGCGGGTTGAAGTACTTGTCCCGGGTAAGCGCCGCGAACGCCCGGAACGCGGGCTGGTCGCCGGTCAGCTGGAACTGCTGCTTCGGCCCGTTCCCGGCGGGGTCGGACTCGAAGTAGGCGATCGCCTTGATCTGCTTGTTCACCTTGAACGTGCGCTTGGCATCGGCCAGCCAAGCGGCCCGCGCGGTCGAGCCCCAGGCCTTCGCGACGCCGAACTCGCCGACGATGATGGGCTTCGGCCGCTGCGCCGCCCACTGCAGGAACGGGCCCATCAGCTGGCCGATCGGCTGGAAGACGGTGCCGGCGTAGACGTCGACGCAGGTCCAGTCGACCTGGTCGTCGCCGGGATAGAAGGCGGCCGCCTCGCCGCGCTGGAAGCCCTCGGCGGTCGGGCACCAGACCCAGGAGACGTTGTTCGCGTGCTCCTGCGCGAAGATCGCCCGGACGTGCTTCCAGGCCGCGATGTAGTCGGCCCCCGACCACATCTCGGCGCGCAGGTTGGGCCGGTCCATCTCCCAGCGCATCCGCAGCAGCACCGGCTCGCGTACCTTCCGGATGGCCCGGGCCTGCTGCCGGATCAGCCGGTCGTGCTCGCCGCCCACGATGGACCGGTTGTCGCCGGTCGCCCAGCTCACCATCAGCGTCGCGCCCTGAGCCAGGAACTCGGCGTCCGAGCGCGTGCCGACCAGCTGGTCGAAGCGCCGGTACGTGTTCACGATGGTCAGCTTGCGCCCCAGGTTCTTCTCCAGGCCGTCGACCGCCTCGAGCCGCCCGGCGTGGGTCAGCGCGTCGGGCTTGATCCAGGCGCCGACGTACGCGCCCTTCCGCGGCGGTTTGAACGGCCCCGCCTCGAACGGCCCGGGGTTGACGGCGACCGCCGGCGGCGGCCTGGTCAGGTCGGGCGACGGGGTCGGCTCGGGCTCGGCCCGCCGGTGCGTTGTGCAGCCGGCGAGCGTGACCACGAGAACGCTGAGCACTATGACGAGGCGGCGCACGGCGTCCCCTACTTGTGC
>Ga0307515_10009043_pt1 | contig 19330 bp, 17 predicted proteins | sample 17_EM_MG_FD_194513 | JGI IMG/M metagenome (GOLD analysis project Ga0307515, IMG submission 194513) | Populus trichocarpa ectomycorrhiza microbial communities from riparian zone in the Pacific Northwest, United States - 17_EM | ecosystem: Host-associated > Plants > Roots > Unclassified | place...
TGCCCGCTACCGCACCAATTCCGGGCCGAGCGTGGCGCCGTGCGAGGCCAGCCCGTCGAGCAGCACGCGGTAGGCCACGTCGAGCTGTTCGGCACGGCCCTTCACACCGAGTTCGATGTGCCGACCGTACTGCGGGTGATCGACGCTCGGCAGGCTGAACACCTTGACGCCGTCGAACCCGGCTTCGATGCGCTCCATCAGCGGCGTGAGCGTCGCCTCCATCGCGCCGAACACGATCACCGACTTCTCGTGCTGCGCGCCCTGCCCGTGCAGATCGGCGTAGCGCTGATCGAGCACCCACTCGATCATCGGCCACGCCATCACCGGAAAGCCCGGCACGAAGTGCACGTGGCCGACCGTGAAGCCGGCGATCTTGTTGTAAGGGTTCGGGATGATCTGCGCGCCTTCCGGGAACACGCCCATGTTGAGCCGGTGCACGTTGTCGTGCCGATCGGGCTCGAACGGGATGCCCTGCTCCTTCGCGGTGTCGCGCATGCGCTCGAGGATCAGCTCGCGCGCCTGCGGGTGCAGCGCGAGCGGGCGCCCGAGCGCGGCTGCCGCGCACTGGCGCGTATGGTCGTCGGGCGTGGCGCCGATGCCGCCGCACGAGAAGACGATGTCGCCGCTGTCGAACGCGTGTTTCAGGTCGGCGGTGATGCGCGCCGGGTCGTCGCCCACGTAGCGCGCCCAACTTAGGCTCAGGCCCCGCGCGCCGAGCAGTTCGATGACTTTGGGCAAATGCTTGTCGGCGCGCTTGCCCGAAAGAATCTCGTCGCCGATGATGATCACGCCAAAGTTCATGAGCGGGCCCAGGGTGAATTTGGAGGCGCGCCCGCCGCATCGGCCGGCGGCGGCGGGATCAGCCGCGCATCTTCGATCAGTTCGGCGTCGCGCATGCCACCGCGCACCGGTGGCAGCACTTCGGTGGCTTCGCTTTCGCGCCGCAGCGCCTGCAACGCCGCCAGCCCGAAGTGCGCGAACCACAGCGCCGAGAACGCGAACACCAGCGTGTAGATCCAGATCGCGACCGGCACCAGCACCGGCGCGAACACGATCGCGATCGCGCCCGACGCCCACACCAGCGACGGCGCCGCGCCGAGGTAGCCGGTCACCACGCCCATGCCGAGCAGCGTGGTTCGGTGGCGCTTGACGAGCGCGCGGCGCTCGTCGGCGCTGGCGTGCTCGGCGAGCACGTCGTAGGTCATCACGCGGTAGGTGAGCCAGCCCCAGATCAGCGGCGGCACGATCAGCACCAGCGGCGGCACGAACCACAGCGGGATCGAAACGAGCAATGCAAGCAGCGCCGCGATCGTCGCCCACAGCGCGCCGAAGCTGCTGCCGAAGAACGAGCCGCCATGCTTGCGTTCGAGCAGCGGGAAACGCCGGTTCGCGACCAGCGTCAGCATCGCCGGCGTCATGAAGGCCGCGACCAGCAGCAGCGACAGCACGACGATCACCGGCGTCGTCAGGAACACGACCACCATCGGCGCGAGCACGGTCTTCAGGTTCGCGAGGCCCACACCCTCGAGCCAGCCGATCATCGTCTTCAGGATCGCCCACGAGTCGAAGCTCGCCCGCACGGCGTCGATCGCCGACTCCCAGAAGAAGTAGCCGAGGCCGAGCGCCAGGCCGGCCATCAGCACCAGCGGCAGCAGCGACAGCACGATCACGCGCGGGTGCAGGCAATAGGCCGCGGCGCGCCAGAAGGAGTCGAACAACAGGTTCATCGCAGGCAGGCGCTCACCAGGCGAACTGCGCGCGATACGCCGAGTGCTCGCGCAGCGTCGCGAAGCACATGCCGCGCGCTTTCACGCCGACGATCAGTGGCTCGAGGTTCGCAGCGCGCACACGCAGAACATCGCCGGGCCGCACCTCGCGCGAGACGACCGCCGACGAGGCGCTGACCAGCGTCCACCCGCAGCGCTCGGCCGTGACGGCGAGCACCGACGGCGTCTTGCCGGCCGCGGGCCGCGAGATCTTCGGCATCGCGCGCCCGGTGCCGGCGTGAAATCGCGTCGCCGCGCGCTCGATCTCGGCGCAGTAGCCGGACGGCGCCACTGCCCTCTCGGGGCGCGCGCCGAACGCGTGACCTTCGGCGACGCGGGCCTGCCACCACGGCGCCCAGTCGTCGTCGAGCGCGCTGCCGTCGGCAACGAAGAACGTGGCTTTCACGTTCTGGCGATTCAGCACCTCGGCGATCTGCGACGCCTGCGCCATCGGGCACGCGTCGAAGCTCAGAAAGACCGGCTTGTCGTTCGGTGAATCGCCGCAAGCGGCACCGGCCGTGCCTGCCGTCGCTGCAAAAGCGGCGAGCGCCAGCGCGAGGCCCTTGATGCGGCGCACGCGGTCGATCCGTCGAATCACGGAGTGCCTCCTCGCGTGCGCTAGCGCATGTTGCCGGTGTGCCCGAGCGAGTAGCGGCCCGGCTGCGGCCACACCGTCAGCCCGTGCGGCTCGGTGCCGACCTTGATCTGCTGGACTGCGCCGGAGCCCGTGTCGAAGCGGTAGATCACGTTGTCGTAGCGCGCCGCGAGCCAGAGGTACTTGCCATCGGCGCTGACGTTGCCCATGTCGGGGCTGCCGCCGCCCGGCACCGGCCAGCGCGCGACGATCTTCTCGGTCGCGAAGTCGATCACCGTGACGCCACCGTCGCCCAGCTTCGCGCCGCGAATCTCATGCGAGCCGCGGTTCGCCACATACAGGCTCTTGCCATCGCGGCTCGGATACAGCCCGTGCGCGCCGATGCCGGTGGCGACGAAGCCGACCTTCCTGAACGACTCGACATCGACGATGTGCACCCCGTCGGCATGCATGTCGGCGATGTACACGCGCTTGCCGTCGGGCGAGCTGCGAATGTCTTGCGGCATCCCTTTGGAGACCGTGCAGATCTCGGTCTCGCCCGGCTCCCAGACCTTGCCGGCTTCGGTGCGCGGCGCGCCCTTGGTTTCCTTGAAGCGCGTCGAGGGCATGTCGAGCCGCAGGTAGCCGAGCACCTTGCGCTCGACCAGATCGATCTTGACCAGCGTGCCCGAGAACTCGCAGGTGAAGATCGCGCTGCGCCCGTCGATCGCGAAATCGGCGTGGTTGATGCCGGGGCAGCCCGGCGTGTTGATCGAGAACTGCATCGCCATCGTCTTCGGGTCACGGAAGTCGAGCCGCTTGCGCGCCTCGGCGACGACGATGGCCGACTTGCCGTCCGGCGTGAAGTACATGTTGTACGGGTCGTCGACCGCAACCGGCTTGCCGGGCTTGCCGGTGCGCGGGTCGATCGGCGTCAGGCTGCCGTCGGTGCGGCCCTCGGCGTTGTTGGTGACCCAGAGCGTGCGCATGTCGTACGACGGCACGATGTGCTGCGGGCCGATACCGACCTTGAAGCGCTCGATCACCTTCATCGCGACCGGGTCGACCACGTAGACGTCGTTCGAGCGCAGGTTCGGCACGTAGATGCGTTCGAGGTCTTCGGCGAGCGCAGCGCTGACTTTGCCGGCACCGATCTCGCTGTACAGGTTGCGTGCGTCCACCACCGGCGGCATGCCGGGCAGTGGCGCGATCATGGCCGGCGCCGCCGGCGCAGCGGCCGGCTTCGTCGCGGGCGCCTGCGCTGCAGCATCGCGCACCTGACTCGCCACCAACACGCCCGCCACCGCGGTCAGCCCCACAACCCAGATCGCCGCCTCTTTCAATGCCAGTTTCATCTCAACGTTCCGTCTCGAAATTTCAAAATGCCGAAGCCGTTCAACGCGCGCGGGCCGCTTCACGGATGACCTGCACCGAGCGTTCGATCTGGCGCTCGACCCCGATCTGCCCGAGCTCGGCCGTGGCGCGACGCGGGTCGCCATGCACGCCCTCGCGCGGCCCTGCCTTGGCGGCCTGCGCCAGCGCATCGGCGCGCACCATCGCGGGCTCGATCGCCAGCATCAGCGCAGTATCGGCCAGCCCCGCGTGGGTGCCGATCTCGTCGGCGCCGAAGCCCTTGGCTTTCAGTGCGTCGACGAAGTCGGTCTGGGTCACGCGATAGTAATCGACCAGCGCAATGACCTTGCAACCGGGCCGCCCTGCCCACTCGCGGTTCAGCTTGGCGGCGACGCGCTCCAGGCTCTTCTGGTAGCCGCCGTGATCGCCGAGCAGCACGATGTCGCGAAAGCCGTGTTGGCGAAAGCTCCGAGCGGTCGCCTCGAGCACCGCCTCGAAGGTCGCCTCGGGGATCGAGATCGTTCCGGCGAAGCGCATGTGGCCTGCGGGCGGGCCGATCGGGCCTTCGGGCACGTAGGCGATCGTCGGCGCGACGACCGCATTGCCGAGCCGCTGCGCGATGCGCCCGGCGATCACCTTGGCGCGCAGGTTGTGCTTGCCGAGCGCCATCTGCGGGCCGCTCTGCTCGGTGCCGCCGATCGGCACGAGCACGGTCGTCGACCCGGCCGCGATGCGGTCGCGCAGCTCGATCCAGGTCAGGTCTTCGATGTAGGGGCCGGCACCTGGCGCTGCGGCGAGTGCCGTGGCGGCTGTGGCCAGCAGCACGGCCGCGAGCAGCGCACGGCGCAGAAGATTCGGGTTCGGCATCGATCTCAGTCTTCGTCGCCGCCGCCGAGGATGCTGCCGAGCAAGCCACCACCGGCCACCGCGCCGAGCACCGAGCCCTCTTCGCGCGAGCCGCCGCGCTGCGGTGCGGCCGCGAACACGCGCGAGGCCAGGCGCGAGAACGGCAGGCTCTGCAGCCAGACCGTGCCCGGCCCGGTGACCTTCGCGAAGAACAGCCCCTCGCCGCCGAACAGCGCGGTCTTGATCTTGCCGACGTACTGGATCTCGAAGTTCACGTTCGGCGTCATCGCGACCAGGCAGCCGGTGTCGACCATCAGCGTCTGCCCCGGTTGCAGTTCGCGCTTCACGACCGTGCCGCCGGCGTGGACGAAGGCCAGGCCATCGCCTTCGAGCTTCTGCATGATGAAGCCCTCGCCGCCGAAGAAGCCGACCGACAACTTGCGCTGGAAGAAGATGCCGAGCGAGACACCGCGCGCGGCGCACAGGAAGGCGTCTTTCTGGCAGATCAGCATGCCGCCGAGCTGGCGCAGATCCATCGGCAGGATCTTGCCCGGGTACGGCGCCGCGAACGCGACCTTCAGCTTGCCCGAAGACTGGTTGGTGTAGACGGTCGTGAACAGCGATTCGCCCGTGACGAGCCGCTTGCCCGCGCCGAGCAGCTTGCCGAACAACCCGCCGCCACCACCGCCGCTGCCGTCGCCGAACACCGTGTCCATGCCGATGCCGGCGTCCATGAACATCATGCTGCCGGCCTCGCCGACCGCTGCCTCGCCCGGGTCGAGCTCGACCTCGACGAACTGCATCTCCGAACCCTTGATCTCGTAGTCGACCACGTCCATTGCCATCTCGAATCTCCCTGTTGATTGCCTAAACGGGCGCGCCCGACTTGCGGCGGTACATGTCCTGGTCGGCCGCGGCGATCACGCTGTGTGCCTCTTCGCCGTCGCGTGGGTACAGCGCCAGCCCGATGCTGCCGCCGACCGTGACCGAGGCGTCGTCGGGCATGCCCTCGACCGGCTCGCGCAGCGCGCGCTCCAGATTCTGGCGCACCTCTTCGGCGGCCGCGGCAGAAACCACGCCGTCGAGCAGCACGATGAACTCGTCACCGGCGTAGCGCGCGACCATGTCGGTGTCGCGCACGCCGTGGCGCAGGCGCGCGCCGAGCGCGGCGAGCACCTTGTCGCCGGCATCGTGGCCGAAGCGGTCGTTGACGCTCTTGAACGCGTCGATGTCGACGAACAGCACGGCGAGCGAGGCCGAATCGGAGACGCGCCGGTGATGCTGGATGCGCGCGGCCAGCCGCTGCAGCACGGCCTCCCGGTTCGCCAGCCCGGTGAGCTTGTCGGTGCGCAGCTTGTGCTGCATCAGGCGGAAATTGCGCGCCAGGTCACCGAGGTCATCTTTGCGGTCGATGTCGATCGGGCTTTCGAGGTCGCCGTCGCCGATGCGTTGCGCCGCGACCGACAGGCGCCGCAGGTCGTGCGTCACCCAGCGCACGATCACCAGGCCGAGCCACACCGCGAGCAGCGCGGCGACGAGGCCGACGAGCACCGTGCGCACCACGTTCTCGGTCACGCCGCCCATGAAGTCGCTGCGCGGCACGGCGACGACGATCGTCCAGTCGAGCCCGACCGAGTCGGTGACGCGGGCGAAACCGGTCTCGATCTGCCGGCCGTCGGGTGCGGTGAAGCGGCGCGCGCCGATCTGGTTCGCGGCGGTCGCGGCGAGCTGCGCCTTGAGCTCGTTGTAGGTCGCGACGAGCAAGGGGTTGGGTGCCTTCGCGGCATTCAGGCGATCCCAGGTGCCGTCGTCGCGCTTGACCACGTTCGGCGCGTTCGAGGCCGCGACCAGATCGCCATTGCCTTCGACGACGAACGCGAAACCGTTCGGCGACACATGCAGGCCGCGCACGAACTCCTCGATCGCGCGCAGCGACAGGTCGGTCGCGACCACGCCTTCGACCTTGCCGTCGGCGCCGTTGACATGGCGCGCACGTGTGGCGACCAACTCGTGGTTCTTGAAGTCGACGTACACCGCCGTCCAGGCCTGCAGGCTGGTCTGCGTGCCGACGATGTACCACGGTCGCTGGCGCGGGTCGTACAGGCGCTGCTCGCGCGTGGGCTCGCGCAGTTCGCCGCCGATGTCGGTGAACCTGGAGAGCGTACGCGGCTCGGCGGCCTCGACCTTGACGCGCCACTCGGCCTCGCTCTCCGAGAAGCGCCACAGGCCTGCGAACTGGCCGAGGCGGTTGCCGTAGTACGCGTAGTTGTTCGGGTCGCGGTGCAGCGTGGTCGCGATCCACAGGCGGCTGCGCAACGCGGGGAGCTCGGCGCGGATGTCGGCCGGTGCCGCCAACCCGCGCGGGAACGCCGCTTCGAGCACCGCGCCCGAGCCGACCACGTGGCGCTCGACGGCCTGGCCGATGCGCTCCACCGTCTCGTGCAGCAGGCGGCCCGAAACCGTGTCGACCGCATGGCCCGCAGCGCGGTACGAAAGCGCGGCGACTGCCAGTGCAAGGCCCAGCACCAGCGCCACATACGGAATTGTCAACAGCCACTGCAGCGAAAAACGGGACACTGCTTTCATCGGATCACGTTCGTCGCGCGCATGCGCAGGGCTTGGGTGGGCGCGATTATCACGGTGCGTGTAATCGGGCCGTGACCCGGGCGCGAACGACTCAGCGCGCAAGTTCCAGGATTGGCCAACCTGCCACGCCGGCGTGGCGCCGCAGCGACGGATCGGGGTCGACGATCACGGGTTCGGCCACCGCCTGCAGCAGCGGCAGGTCGTTGCTGGAGTCGCTGTAGAACACCGCTTCGGCGAGCAGCCCGGCCGGCAGCGACTGCTCGGCGAGCCAGGCCTGCAGGCGCGTCACCTTGCCCTCGCGCATGTTCAGCACGCCGCTGGTGCGGCCGGTGCAGACGCCTTCGACGATCTCGACCTCGGTCGCGAGCAGGTCGGCGATGCGCAGGTGCTGTGCGGTCAACTCGGTCAGCACCCGGTTCGTCGCGGTCGTCATCACGAGCCGGTCACCGCGCGTGCGGTGCGATTCGACCAGCGCGCGGGCCGCGGGCCGGATGCGGGGCGCGATGACCTGGTCGAGAAAGCGCTGGCAGACAGGCCGCCACTCGGCCAAGGTCCGGCCCGCCAGGGTCGAGACATAGAACTCGCAGAAGTCTTGCGCGCTGACGCTCGCCTCGCCGTAGCGCCGCGCCATGTCGACGTTCAGCGGCTCGAATTCGGCGCGGTCGAGCACGCCCTCGTCCATCAGGAACTCGCACCACAGCACGTCGCTGTCACCCGACAGCAGCGTGTGGTCGAGGTCGAACAGCGCCAGGCGCGTCATGCAGGCTGGCGCAGGTGCCAGGCGCGCGGGCGCGTGAACGTTTGGATGCCCAAGGTCGACAAGGTCAGGCCGACGCCCGAATCGCCGTGGCCCGACCACGGCAGCCGCGGGCTGACGCGGTCGCAGCAGTTCCAATACACCGTGCCCGCGTTGACCTTGCCGAGGATGGCCTGCGCGCGCGCCTCGGTCTTCGTGAACACGCCAGCGGTCAGGCCGTAGCGCGTGTCGTTCATCAGCCTCAAGGCCTCGGCGTCACCGCCCACTTTCTGGATGCCGATGATCGGGCCGAAGCTCTCCTCGATCATCAGCTCCATCGTGTGATCGACATGGCTGAACACGGTCGGCGCGTACCAGTTGCCGGGGCGATCGCTCAGGCGCCGGCCACCGGCCAAGAGCCGGGCGCCCTTTGCCTGCGCGTCGGCCACTTGCGCATCGAGCACGTCGAGCTGCGGGGCACGCGTGATCGCGCCGATGTAGGTTTCTTCGCTGGTCGGGTCACCGAGCTTGAAACCCTTGACCGTTTCGACGAAGGCCGCGACGAACGCATCGTGAATGCGCTCGTGCACGTAGATCCGCTCGACCGAGCAGCAGCTCTGGCCGGCGTTGTACATCGCGCCGTCGGCGAGCGACTCGGCCGCCGCCTTCACGTCGGCATCTTCGGCGACGTAGGTCGGGTCCTTGCCGCCGAGCTCCAGTTGCAGCTTGATGAAGCGCGGGCCGACGGCCGCGGCGATGCGCTGACCGGTCGCATGCGAGCCGGTGAAGAACACGCCGTCGATCTTCTGCGCCAGCAGCGCCGCGCCGGCCGAACCACCACCGACCAGCGGCACGAACACGTCGAGCGGCACGCCCGATTCGTGCAGCAGGCGCGCGATGTGCAGGCCTGTCAGCGTCGCGAACTCCGACGGTTTGTAGAGCACCGCGTTGCCGGCCAGCAGCGCCGGCACGAACACGTTGCCGCCAACGAAGTACGGGTAGTTCCAGGCCGAGATGTTGACGACCACGCCGAGCGGGTCGAAGCTCAGCACTTCGCGCGTGCCGCCTTCGTCGTGCAACTCTTGCGCGCCGATCGTGGCCTCGGCCTGCGCGATGAAGAAGTCGATGCGCGGCAGCAGCCCGTTGACCTCGTTGCGCGACTGGCGGATCGGCTTGCCGACCTCTTTGGTGAGCGTCGCCGCAAGCGACTCGACTTCGGCCGCGACGCCCACGCGAAAGCGCTGCAGGATCTCCATGCGCTCGCGCATCGGCCGCGCGGCCCACGCGGGTTGCGCGGCGCGGGCTGCAGCGGTGCGCTCGGCGACGATCTCGGGCGAGGCTTCGGGCACTTCGGCGATCAGCGCGCCGGTGGCGGGGTTGTGGATCTTGATCATGTCTTGCGTTTCTTGAGCGGACGACCCCACGAGGCGCGGGCGGCGCGCGCGGTGGCGAGAAAGTCATTGAGGATCGGGCTGCCATCGAGTTGACTCGCGTCCAGCGACTTCAGCGCCAGGAACTCGGGGTGCCACTGCATCCCGAACACATAGCTCGGCCCGCGCCAGCGAATCGCCTCGACGATGCCGTCGGGCACGCCGAGCGCCTCGACCACCAGCTCGCGGCCCAGGTCTTTGACCGACTGGTGGTGAATCGAGTTGACCTTCGCCTGTTTCATGCCGGGGTACATCTTCGCCAGCTTCGTGCCCTCGACCAGGTTCACTTCATGCAGCGCGCGCTCGTACAGGTCGGCGTCGCGGTGCGAGATCGCCTGCGTCACCTGGGTCGGGATGTCCTGGAACAAGGTGCCGCCGAGCGCGACGTTGATCAGTTGGCAGCCGCGGCAGATGCCGAGCACCGGCTTGCGAGCGGCGACGAAGGCGTTGAACAGATCGATCTCGTAGCGGTCGCGCACCCGGTCGCCGGCCCACTCGGGTGTCAGCGGGGTTTCGCCATAGCTTTCGGGGGCGATGTCGGCGCCACCTTGCAGCACGAGACCGTCGAGGTGCTCGGCATACGAGTCCAGGCTCATCTCGCTGCGCTGGATCAGGCCCTCGCTCTCGATCGCGGGGATCATCACCGCGAGCACCTCCTTCGCGAGCACCCAGTGCGCGACCGATTGTTCGAGGTAGTGCAGCGTCTTGGTGTAGACGCCACCGAGGTCGAGCACCGGACCGACCGGGTGGTGGATGCGGGCCGAGATACCGATGATGAGGGGGCGTGCCATGTCAGAAGGCCTCGGTGAAGAAGCGCTCGAAGTCGGCGGGAGCGCAGACGCGCGGATTGGTCGCGTGGCAGCCGTCGGCCGTCGCGATCTCGATCAGTCTCCCGAACTGCTCGCGCTTCACGCCGACCGCCGCCAGCCCCGGCGCAATGCCGATCTGTTGCTTCAGCTGCGAGAGCCACGGGATGAAGGCATCGCCTGAGGTCGCGCCGACGACATGCGCCAGCTCTGCGAACTTCTGCGGCACGGCCTTCATGTTGAACGCCATCACCGGCTCGATCATCAGCGCGTTCGCCAGGCCGTGGTGCAGATCGCAGACGGTGCCGAGCGCGTGCGCGCACGAGTGCACCGCGCCGAGGTCTTTCTGGAACGCGATCGCGCCCATCATCGAACTCATCATCATGTCGGCCCGCGCCTGCAGGTTGCCGGGTTCGCGCACCGCCGTGAGCAGCGCGCGCGCGCCGATGCGCGTGCCTTCGAGCGCGATGCCGTCGCACAGCGGGTGATACGCGGGCGAGAGGTAGCTCTCGATGTTGTGCGTGAGCGCGTCCATGCCGGTCGCGGCGGTCACGGCAGGCGGCAGGCCGAGCGTGAGTTCGGGGTCGGCGAACACGACCTTCGCGAGAATCGCAGGCGAGAAGATCACGCGCTTGACGTGCGTCTGTTCCTCACTGATCACGCTGCTGCGGCCGACCTCGCTGCCGGTGCCCGAGGTGGTCGGCAGCGCGATGAAATACGGCAGCGTGGCGGCGTCGATGGCGCGGACCTGCGGGTGATCCCACACATACTCCATCACGTCGCCCGGGTGCGTCGCGAGCAGGCCGACGACCTTCGCCACATCGAGCGCCGCGCCGCCGCCGACGCCGATCACGCAATCGGCCTCGTGCGCCTTGCAGGCCGCCGCGCCGTCCATCACCTGACTGCCGGTCGGATTGCCGAACACGCCGCCGTAGACAGCGACCTTCAGGCCGGCCGACTCCAGCCCGGCCTTCAATTCGGCCATCAGCGGCAGCGCGGCCAGGCCCTTGTCGGTGACGATGAGCGCGCGCTCGAGCCCTTGCTGGCGCAGGTGCGGGCCGGCCAACGCGCGCGCGCCGGCGCCGAAGTGAATCGTGGTGGGAAATGAAAATCTCGTGATGCTCATGGCAATCTCTCTGGTCAACCCGTCGGTGCGGCCCGTGGATTATTGAACGCGCGCCCAGCGCAGCTCGGTAAAGTCGGTGGGCCACTGCACGACGGTGACCCTCTTGTTCATCGCCCAGTTCAGCGTACGGCGATACAGCGGGATGAACGGCAGGTCGTCGTGAACGAGGCGCAGCGCCACGCCGACCATCGCGCGCCGGCGCGTCAGGTCGGGCTCGACGCGCATGCCGTCGATCAGCACATCGAGCTTCGGGTTGCTGTAGCGGCCCGCGTTGAAGGTGCCGCCGCCCGACTTGTCCCACGTGCGAAACAGCGCGTTCAGCGAAGCCCAGGCATCGGGGTTCGGCGTCCAGCCGAACTCCATGAAGCTGGCCGTGGCACCGCTCAGCTTCGGGAAGAACTGGTTCGTCGGCGAACTGCGCATGCTCGTGCGGATGCCGACCTTCGTCAGCATCGCGGTCATCGCCTGGCAGACCGCCTCGCGCCAAGGCACGTTGACGCAATCGAGCGAGACCGAGAAACCGTTCGGATACCCGGCCTCCGCGAGCAGCGCCTTCGCGCGGGCCGGGTCGAACGGCACTCGCTTGTCGAGTTCGGCCGGAGAGCCGTCGACCTTCGGCGACAGGAACGCGCCGGTCGGCACGCCCTGCCCGCGCAAGACCTTCTGCGTGATCAGCTCGACATCGATCGCGTGGTAGACCGCGCGGCGCACCCGCACATCCTTGAACGGGTTGTGCGGCTTGCCGTCCATCTTCGCATCGCTGCCGTCGAGCTCGTCGCGCACCTGGTCGAACGTGAGGTATTGCTGGCCGAGGTCGGTGGTCTGCATCAGCTTGATCGCGCCCTCGCGCTTCAGGCGTTCGATGTCTTGATACGGCGGGTCGAGCACGAGATCGATCTCGCCCGAGACCAGCGCCGCAAGGCGTGTCGCATCCGACCGCAGCGCGATCAGCGTCACCTCGTCGACATTGCCCGAGCGCTTGTCGCCCCAACCCCACCAGCCCGGGTTGCGCTTGAGCACCGTGCGCACATCGGGCTCGAAGCGGTCGAGCCGGAACGGGCCGGTACCGTTCGCATTGCGCACCGCGAAGGTTTCCTGCTTGCCGTTGAAGTCTTGCGCCTTCTCGACCTTGTTCGCGACGCTCCAGGCGCGGCTCATGATCGCGAGGCCTTGCAGCTTCTCGGGCAGCACCGCGTCGGGTGCGTCGAGCACGAAGTCGACCGTGAGTTCGTCGATCTTGCGCGCCGCCTTCACGCCCTTGAGCTGGAACGAGCGCTGCGAAGTCGGCCCCATCGCGCGCTCGATCGAGAAGACCACGTCGTCGGCCGTGAACGGCGTGCCGTCGTGGAACAGCACGCCGAGCCGCAGCTTGAAGCGCCAGGTGGTCGCACCGATCGCCTCCCACGACAGCGCGAGCGAAGGCTCCATCCTGTACTGCGCGTCACGGTTCACGAGCGATTCGTAGACCTGCGTGTAGACCCGCGTGTGGTACAGCAACGCGACTGCGTGCGGGTCCATCGTCTGCGGGTCGAAGGCGCTCGCGATGCGCAGGGTCACGGCGCTGGCCAGCGGCGGCGCCGCGAGCAGCGCCAATGCCAGCGTCCAGCGCGCGAGCGTCGACGCGCGCTTCATCGCTCGAACCCGGGGAGCGGGGCCGGTCGTTCACGGCGCATGTAGACCGCCGGCCCGTCGGGCGTGACGATCGGACCGATCTGCCTGAACCCGGCCTTCTCGTAGCAACGTATCGCACGCAGATTCGCCGGCGACGGGTCGGTCTGAATGCGCGTCACGTCCGGATCACGAAACAGAAGGTCGCCCAGGGCCTTGACCAACCGCGTCCCGACGCCCCGGTTCAGCAGCGCGGCATCGGCCAGCGACTGGTCGATGCCCCGCACGCCGGGATCGGTTTCATCGGCCCACCAGCCTCCCCCGCAGCCGAGCACAACGTAAGACTGCGCATAGCCGATCGGCTGCTCGCCGAGCAGCGCGATGTAGGGCGTCACGCGCTGCGCGGCCAAAACCCGCGGCAGGTACTCTCGGCGGGTTTGCGCCAGCGTCGGGCGGTTCTCTTCACCGCCCCACCATTCGACGATGTGCGGGCGGTTGAGCCAGTCGTGGAGCATCGGGATGTCGTGCTCCGTCATCAGGCGCAAGGTGACGGGAAGGTTCGTGTCATGCACAGGTTTGCTCGATGAAGCCGAGCTCAGATGATCTCGAAGTAGCGCTTCAGTTCCCAGTCGGTCACGCCGTCGAGCCACTGGCGCCACTCCCACTCGCGCGTGGCGGCGAAATGGTCGACGAAATCATCGCCGAACCAGTCGCGCGCCACAGCCGACTGCTTGAAGACGCGCGTCGTTTCGATCAGCGTGCGCGGCGCGCGGGCGATGTCTTCGGCGCCGCCGTTCGTGCCGGTGATCGGCGGCTGCGTCAGCTTCAGACCCTTCTCGACACCGTGCAGCCCGGCCGCGATCACCGCGGCCATCGCGAGGTACGGGTTCACGTCGGCGCCGGGGCAGCGCGTCTCCAGCCGCGTGGCTTTCGGGCTTCCCGCGATCACGCGGAAGCTCGCGGTGCGGTTGTCCATGCCCCAGGTCGGCTTGGTCGGCGCCCAGAAGCCGTCGACCAGGCGCTTGTAGCTGTTGATGGTCGGCCAGAACATCGGCGCCATCTCCATCAGAAAACCGCACTGGCCCGCGAGGTAGCTCTCGAACAGCTTGCTCATCTTGCGCGGCGACTTCGCGTCGAAGAACAGGTTCGTCTTTCCATCGGACAGGCTCTGGTGGATGTGGCCCGAGCAGCCCGGCAATTGCTGGTTCCACTTCGCCATGAAGCTCGGCATCACGCCGAAGCGCGCGCCGATCTCCTTCGCGCCGGTCTTGAACAGAATCGCGCGATCGGCCTGCTCCAGCGCCTCGCCGAACGCGATCGCGACCTCGTAGACGCCCGGCCCGGTCTCGGTGTGCAGCCCTTCGATCGGCACGCCGAACAGCGGCATCTCATCCATCAGCGCCTTGAAATACTCGCGCTTGTGGTTCATGCGCAAGAGCGAGTAGCCGAACATGCCCGGCGTGATCGGCTCGGGGCCGACGCCCTTCTTGGCCGCCCAGCTCTGCGGCGTCTCGGCGAAGTTGAACCACTCGAACTCCATGCCGGCCATCGGCAGCACGCCGAGCTTCTCGGCACGCTTGAGCACGCGTTTGAGCGTCTGGCGCGGGCAGATCGGCGACGGGTCGCCCGACGGCGTGACGAAATCGCCGAGGAAGAACGGCACGCCGTCGTCCCACGGCACCGTGCGGTAGGTGTCGAGGTCGAGCCGCGCGAGCGCATCGGGGAAGCCGTGCTGCCAGCCCGTCAGCGCGGCGTTGTCGTAGCAGTTGTCGTTCGCGTCCCAGCCGAACACCACGTCGCAGAAGCCGAAGCCGCCGTTCGGGTGCGGCTGCGCGGCGCCGAGGAACTTGTCGATGTGCAGGTACTTGCCGCGCAGGATGCCGTCGATGTCGCTGACCGCGACCTTGACCTTGCCGGTGCCGGACTCGCGCACCGCGCGCAGCGCGGGATGTTCCTTCTGCTTTGTCGCCACCTTGCTTGTCTCCTGCTGTTGTTCTTCGTCGTCTATCGCGACCAGCCTAACCCACGCAGCGCATCTTCGACCGCACTCACCGCCTGTTTCATCTCGTTCGGGCCGATTGCGCCGATGCAGCCGACGCGAAAGGTCTCGACCTGCGTCAGCTTGCCCGGGTACAAAATGAAGCCGCGCTGCTTCACCGCGGCGTAGAAGGCCTTGAAGTCGTAGCCCTGAACGGCGGGCGCATGGAAGGTCACGATGATCGGCGCCTGCAGCGCCGGATCGAGGAACGGCTTGAAACCGAGCCCCTTCATGCCATCGATCAGCGTGGCGCAGTTGTTGGTGTAGCGCGCGAGCCGTGCCGGCTGGCCCCCCTCTTCCACGAACTGCTTCAGCGCTTCGCACAGCGCCGCGACCACGTGCGTCGGCGGCGTGAAGCGCCACTGGCCGGTCTTGTCCATGTAGGTGTGCTGGTCGAACAGGTCCATCGCCAGCGAATGCGAGGTGTTTTCGCAGTCGGCGAGCACCGCCTTGCGGATGAACACGAAGCCCATGCCCGGCACGCCTTCGAGGCACTTGCCGCTGGCCGCCACCAGCGCGTCGAACGTGATCGCGCGCGCGTCGATCGGCAGCGCCGCGAACGAGCTCATCGCGTCGATGATCAGGCCCTTGCCATGGCGCTTGCAGACTTCGCTGACGGCCTGCAGCGGGTTCAGCACGCCGGTGCCGGTCTCGCAATGGATGAAGCCGACGTGGGTGATGCTCGGGTCGGCGCGCAGTTTGGCGTCGAGCGCCTCGGCCGAGACGGCTTCGTCTTCGGCGTGCGACATGATCGTGGTGCGCCGGCCCATCAGTGTGGCGACCTTGCCGAGGCGCTTGCAATACGCGCCGTTGTCGAGCACCAGCATGTGGCCGTCGCGGGGCACCAGCGTCGCGACCGCGGCTTCGACCGAGAAAGTGCCGCTGCCTTGCAAGGGCACGACGACGTGCGAGTCTTCGCCGTGCACGATCGCGATCAGCTGACGGCGCAACTCGGCGGTCATCGCGACGAAGTCGGAGTCCCACGAGCCCCAGTCGCGCAGCATCGCGAGCTTGGTGCGCAGAGTCGTCGTCAGCGGGCCGGGGGTCAACAGGATGGCATCACGGTCCATGAGTCATCTCCTTCGTTTGTCTTGTCAACGGCCGCCGCGCCAGGCTTGCGTGCTGCGGTTCACCCACCAGCCGAGCACGATGAACAGCAGCGTCACCACCGTCGAACCTGCCGTGATGAGCACCGCGCAGGCCGCAGCGGCTCCGGCCTCGCCGGCTTCGTCGAGGTTCAGGATCGCGATCGACGCGACCTTGGTGCTCGGCGAATACAGGAACACGACGGCCGAGATCGTCGTCATCGCGTTGATGAAGAAGTAGCGCGCGATGTCGAGCAGCGTCGGCGTGCAGATCGGCAGCGTGACGCGCCAGAAGGTCTTGAAGAACGGCACCTTGAGCGAGGCCGACACCGACTCGAACTCGGTGTCGAGCGCCTTCAACGCGGTCACGGCCGTCAGGTGCCCGGTCGTGTAGAAGTGGACGATCGTGCACAGCACCAGCAGCGGCAGCGTCTGGTACAGGCCGTTCAACGGGTTGCTCGGCAGGTTGAAGAAGAAGATGTAGCCGAGACCGAGCACAAGGCCAGGCACCGCCATCGGCAGCATCGCGAGCAGGCGCACGACCGGGCGCAGCGCGTCCATGCCGCGCGTCTTCTCGAGCATGTAGGCGCCGACGAAGACGAGGATCGTGCCGAAGAATGCCGTGCCCGCGGCGAGCTTCAAGCTGTTGACGAAGGCCTCGCCGACTTCGGCATCGACCAGGCCCATCGTGTAGTGCGTCAGCGTCGGCGTCAGGTTGTAGGGCCAGAAGCTCGCGAACGACGCAAACACCGCCATGCCGATCATCGCGATCATCAGCGTGGCGATCAATAGCGCGTAGGCAAACATCGCGGCATCGAAACCGCGCGAAGGTTTGGGGCGATACGGCACCGCGCGCGCCGAGAGCATCGCGGTCTGCTTGCGGCTGACGAGCCAGTCGATCGCGAAGGTCAGCACCGCAGGCAACAGCAGCAGCAGGCCGACGACGGCGCCGCGTTGAAAGTCCTGCTGGCCGATCACGAGCTTGAACACGTCGGTCGCGAGCATGTTGAAGTTGCCGCCGATCACCTTCGGGATGCCGAAGTCGGTCATCACCAGCGTGAACGAGACCATGCCGGCCGAGATCAGCCCGTACTTCGCGCCGGGCAGAGTGATCGTGAAGAACTTGCGGCGCGTGCTGGTGCCGAGCGCATTGGCCGCTTCGTACAGGCGCGCGTCGGCGAGCGAGAGCGCCGTGATCAGGATCATCAGCACGTGCGGGAACACCGCGAAGCACTCGGCCGTCACGATGCCGGGCGCACCGTAGATGTTCTCGAAACCGAGCGCCTGAATGAACTTCAGCGCGATGCCCTGGTTGCCGAACCAGTAGATCAGCGAGATCGCCGACAGCAGCGACGGCGCCAGCAGCGGCACCAGCGCGATCGTGCGCAGAGTTCCCTTCAGCGGCATGCAACTGCGCGACAGCGAATACGCGAAGCCGAAGGCCAGCGGCAGCACGATCACCGTGACCAGCATCGAGACCCAGACGCTGTTCCACAGCGAGGTCAGCAGCGAAGGCGTGCCGAGGTAGCTGGTGAAGTTGATCAGGCCGACGAACGCACCGTCGGCGTTCTGCAGCGACTTGACGAGGATGCTCGCCAGCGGCAGCGCGAGGAAGACCACCAGCGCCAGCACGATCAGCAGCATCACCGCATGCGCGATGCGATCGGTCCAGTGCGCGCGCTGGCGCAGCGTGGCGGTGCGGAGCGGCAGGACGGCCGACATCGGCGCCTCAGGCGGAAGCCGACACGGGTGACGACACTGATGACGACACCGATGACGACACAAACGCGCGCAGCCGCTCGGCGCGCAGCGCGAAGCGCAGCGTCGTGCCTTCGCGCACGTCGAAATCGCGCATCTGGTTCAGCGAGAACTGCAGATGGATCGGCTGCTCCGGCAGGCCTTCGACCTGCATCTCGGCGAGGCAGTTGCCACCGAGAAAATCCACGCGCCGAACCGTGCCGACGCACTGGTGCGGGTGCTCGCCGGTCAGGCCTTCGAGCACGCGGTCTTCCGGCCGCAGGTAGAGCGTGAAGGCCGAGCCCGGCGCCAACTCCGCGCCCCAGCTCGGCAGCCACGGCAAATGCAGGTGACCGCAGCGCAGCATGCCGTCGCCTTCGGCCACGGCGGCCAGCCGGTTCACCTTGCCGACGAAATCGGCGACGAACGCGGTCGCCGGCTCGCTGTAGACCTCGAGCGGCGTGCCGACCTGCTCGATCACGCCATGGTTCATCACGACGATCCGGTCGGCCACCGACAGCGCTTCTTCCTGGTCGTGCGTGACCATGATGGTCGTGACGCCGAGCTTGTTCTGCAGCGAGCGGATCTCGTGCCGCAAGCGCACGCGCTCCAGCGCATCGAGTGCCGACAACGGTTCGTCGAGCAACAGCAGCCCCGGCTTCGTCGCCAGCGCGCGCGCGAGCGCAATCCGCTGCTGCTGGCCGCCCGAGAGCTGCGCGGGGTACTTCACGCCGCTGCCCGGCAGGCCGACGAGCTTGAGCAACTCCTCCACCCGTTTCGCGATCTCGGCGCGCGGCTGCTTGCGGTTGACGAGGCCGTAGGAGACATTCTCGGCCACCGTCAGGTTCGGGAACAGCGCGTACGACTGGAACACGATGCCGTAGTCGCGCTGCGCCGGCGGCAGCACCGAGATGTCACGCTCGGCCTGGCGAATGCTGCCGGCGGTCTGCGTCTCGAGCCCCGCGATGATGCGCAGCAGCGTCGTCTTGCCGCAGCCCGAAGGGCCGAGAAAGCAGACGAACTCGCCCTTCTCGATGTTCAGGTGGATGTCGCGCAACGCCTGGAAAGAGCCGAAGCTCTTCCGGATGCCTTCCAGGCGCAGGTACTCGCTCATCGAATGCAGACCTACTTCTTGGGTTCGCTCTTGGCGTCGTAGCGCTTGTTCCACTCGGCAAGCACCCGCTCACGGTTCGCCGCCGTCGTCGCGAAGTCCATCTTCACCAGCCGCTTCTCGTAGTCGGCCGGCACGTTCTTCAGGGGCTCGGCCACGCCGGGGATCGCGGTGATCGCGAAGTTCTTGCCGTAGAGCTTCATCGCGTCCTTGCTCGAAGCCCAGTCGGCGAGCTTTTTCGCGGCGTCGAGCTTCTTGGTGCCGGCGTGGATCGCGAAGGCTTCGAGATCCCAACCCAGCCCTTCCTTCGGGAAGATCAGGTCGATCGGCGCACCCTTGGCCTTGTTGGTGTTGCCGCGGTACTCGAACGAGATGCCCATCACGTACTCACCGGTCGCCGCCATGTTGCAGGGCTTGGAGCCGGAGTGCGTGTACTGGGCGATGTTCTCGTGCAGCGCATCCATGAACTTCCAGCCGCCGCCCTTGCCGTTGTCGTCACCCCAGAGCGTGAGCCATGCGGTCACGTCG
>Ga0307515_10009044_pt1 | contig 19327 bp, 16 predicted proteins | sample 17_EM_MG_FD_194513 | JGI IMG/M metagenome (GOLD analysis project Ga0307515, IMG submission 194513) | Populus trichocarpa ectomycorrhiza microbial communities from riparian zone in the Pacific Northwest, United States - 17_EM | ecosystem: Host-associated > Plants > Roots > Unclassified | place...
CGACCTGGACGCGATCGAGGCGGAGCTGGCCGCGTACGGGGGGCTCGAGGAGCGGCCCCGGATCGTGGTGCTCAACAAGATCGACATTCCGGACGGGCGGGATCTGGCCGAGATGGTCAAGCCCGATCTCGAGGCGCGCGGTTTCCCGGTTTTCGAGGTGAGCGCGGTGACCCGGGAAGGGCTCAAGGAGCTGACGTACGCGCTGGCCGACGCGGTCGCGGCGAACCGGCTCGCCATCCCGGTGGCCGAGCCGACCCGGGCCGTGCTGCGACCCCGCGCGGTCGACGACACCGGCTTCACGATCGAGATCGACGACGAGGGCGTCTTCGTCATCCGCGGCAGCCAGGTCGAGCGCTGGGTCCGGCAGACGAACTTCGACAACGACGAGGCCGTCGGCTTCCTGGCCGACCGGATGGAGCGCCTCGGCGTCGAGGCGGGGCTGGCCAAGAAGGGCGCGCAGGCGGGCGACCCGGTCCGGATCGGCGAGCGCGAGTTCGACTGGCAGCCGACGGCGGGCGAATACCAGGCCGGCCCGCGCGGCACGGACATCCGGCTCGAGGAGCACAACAGCCGGCTGACCGCGGCGCAGCGGTTGGCCGCCCGCAAGGCGCGCCGCCAGCGTGGCGACGACGAGCTGTTGCACATGTCCGCCGACGGCACGGTCAGCACGGTGGCGAACTCGGCCCGGCCCGTGTTGATCGAGGACGACACCGACGAATAGGCCGACGGCCAGGTTTGCGCAACCCGGCGGAAATGCCCGGCGCTTATCGTGTCGATTGTGTTGATCGAATCCCGCCCCGTGCACGATCCCGAACTCGTCGCCCTGGTCGCCGCCCAGCAGCGCGAGCTGCGGGACGCCGACGGCGGGCTCGACGGCATCCGGTATCCCGCGAGCGAGAACTGCTCGTACCTGGTCGTGGTCGTTGACCGCCGGGTGGTGGCCTGCGGTGCGTGGGAGCCGCTCGGTGACGGCGTCGCCGAGCTCAAGCGGATGTTCGTCCGCCCGGCGTACCGGGGCCGTGGCATCGCCCGGCAGTTGATCGTCGCGCTCGAGGAGGAGGCGCTGGCCGCGGGCCGGCCGATCCTGCGGCTCGAGACCGGCACCTACCTCTCCGCGGCGCTGCACCTCTACCGTTCGGCCGGTTACCAGCCGATCCCGGTGTACGGCGAGTACGTCGGCAACCCGTTCAGCGTCTGCTTCGAGAAGCGGCTGAGCGTCTTAACCAAGTAGCCCGATCGCCCGCCGGGCCCGCGAGAGCGTGGCCTGCGCGGTCTCCCGCACCCGGGCCTTGCCGTCGGCGAGCACGGCGTCGACGTGGCCCGGGTCGGCCTGCAGCTCGGCATAGCGCGCCCGGATCGGCGCCAACGCCGCCTCCACCGCCTCGGTGACCGCCCGTTTCAGCGCGCCGTACGAGGTGAAGCTCTCCGCTGCCGATCCCGTGCAGGCGGCCAGGATCTCCAGCAGGTTGGTGACGCCGGGCTGGGCGTCCGGGTCGCGCCGGACCACGCCGACCGGGTCGGTCACCGCGCGGGCGATCGTGCGGCGGACCACCTCGCTGGGGTCGAGCAGGCCGATCCGGCCGGTCCCGCTGCTCTTGCTCATCTTGGCGGCCGGGTTCGCCAGGTCCATGATCCGCGCGGCGCCCACCGGCTTGACCGCCTCGGGCACCGTGAACGTCTCGCCGTAGCGGTGGTTGAACCGAGTCGCGATCGTCCGGGCCAGCTCGACGTGCTGCCTCTGGTCGTCGCCGACCGGCACGTGCCGGGTGTCGTAGAGCAGGATGTCGGCGGCCATCAGCACCGGATAGGTGAGCAGGCTGAGGCGGACCGGGCCGCCGGCCGCCGACTTCTCCTTGAACTGGATCATCCGCGCGGCCTCGCCGTGCATGGTGGTGCTTTCCAGCAGGTAGTGCAGCGCGGTGTGCTCGGGGATCTGGGACTGCACGATGATCGCGGTGCGGGCCGGGTCGATCCCGGCGGCCAGCATCAGCGTCGCCAGTTCCCGCGTCATTGTCCGTACTGTTGCCGGGTTGTGCTCGATGGTGAGCGCGTGCAGGTCCGCGATCATCGCGATGGACTCGCGGTCGTCCTGCGCCGCGGCCATCGGCCGCAGCGCGCCCAGCAGGTTTCCGAGATGCAGGTGGCCGCTGGGCTGGAAGCCGCTGAGGCGGCGGTCGGTCAAGGTGGTCGGCATGGTGGGGCTCCCTTTCCGGTACGGAGAGAGCCGCCTCGGCGCACAGCACAACGGCCGCCTGCACGAGGCGGCCGCGGATGAGTCATGCGCGTGGGGGTGTGCCGCCCGTCAGGACGGCCACCAGCACAGGTTCACGATTGTGCGCACAGGGGCATGTTAGCGCGCCGATTGTGGATCAACGATCAGGTTTCTCGGCGCCGTCGCGCGTGGGTATGCGGCCGGGTCGTCGTGACGGGCATGATGAACGGCATGCCGAGCCTGACCCGTGCCGAGGCCGCCGCCCGGTCCGCAACGATCACCGTCACCGCGTACGAGATCGATCTGGATCTGAGCCGGGACGCGGCGACCTTTCGATCTCGGACCGTGGTCAGGTTCACCGGCCAGCCCGGCGCGGCGACGTTCGTCGAGTTCGAGCCCGCCGAGGTGCTCTCCGCGACGCTGAACGGGGTGTCGCTGGACCCGGCCACCGCGCTGAGCGAGCACCGGCTCGCGCTGACCGGCCTGGCCGCGGCGAACGAGCTCGTGATCGAGGCCGAAATGGCGTATTCGAACACGGGCGAGGGGCTGCACCGGTTCGTCGACCCGGCCGACAAGCAGGTCTATCTCTACGGCCACATGTTCCTGGACGGGGCCCGGCGGATCTTCCCGTGCTTCGACCAGCCCGACCTCAAGGCGCCGTATCGGCTGAGCGTGACCGCGCCCGCCGACTGGCTGGTCGCCGCGAACGGGATGCCGGCCGAGCCGGCGGTCTCCGGCCGGCACGTCTTCGCCGAGACGCTGCCGCTGGCCAGCTACGTCTTCACGCTGATCGCGGGCCCCTACCACGCGCGCACCGACGAGCACGACGGCATCCCGCTGGCCCTGTACGCCCGGCAGTCGCTCGCCCGGTTCCTCGACGCCGAGGCCGAGGAGCTGTTCATGGTCACCAAGCAGTGCCTGGACCGCTATCACGAGCTGTTCGCCGTGCGCTATCCGTTCGGGCATTACCAGCAGGCGTTCGTGCCCGAGTTCAACTTCGGCGCGATGGAGAATCCGGGTCTGGTGGTCTTCCGGGACGAGTTCATCTATCGCTCGGCGGTCACCGACAGCCAGCGCGAGAGCCGGGCCACCGTGGTCGCGCACGAGATGGCGCACATGTGGTTCGGCGACCTGGTGACCATGGCCTGGTGGGACGACCTGTGGCTGAACGAGTCGTTCGCCGACTACATGGGCTACCGGGTCACCGCCGAGGCCACCCGGTTCACCGGCTGCTGGACCACCTTCGCGATGCAGGACAAGGCCTGGGGCATGCGCGCCGACCAGCGGCCGTCCACCCATCCGGTGGCGCCCACCGAGGTCGACAACACGGACCTCGCACTGCTCAACTTCGACGGCATTTCGTACGCCAAGGGCGCGGCCGTGCTCAAGCAACTGGTCGCCTGGGTCGGTGACGAGGCGTTCCTGGCCGGGCTGAACGAGTATTTCGCCCGGCACGCGTACGGCAACGCGACCCTGGCCGACCTGCTCACCGCGCTGTCCAAGGCGAGCGGCCGGGATCTCAGCGCGTGGGCCGACGTCTGGCTGCGGCAGGCTCAGGTGAACACGCTCCGGGCCGAGATCGAGCCGGCCAGCGCCCGCTACGGCGGCGTGACGATCGTGCAGACCGCGCCCGAGCACTGGCCCACGCTGCGGCCGCACCGGGTGGGCGTGGGGCTTTACGACCGCCGCGCCGACGGGGCGGTGCTGCGCCGCCGGTTCGAGCTCGACCTGGAGCCGGCCCTGGACGGCGGCCGCACCCCGGTGCCGGAGCTGGCCGGTCAGGAGGCCCCCGACCTGCTGCTGCTCAACGACGGCGACCTGACGTACGCGAAGATCCGGCTGGATGACGCGTCGGCGGCCGCGGTGCCGTTGATCCTGCCCCTGCTGGCCGATCCGCTGGCCCGCGCCACGGTCTGGGCCTCGCTGCTGGACGCGGTCACCGACGGCGAACGACCCGTCGCCGAGCTGGTCACCCTGGTGCTGGCGGCGCTGCCGGTGGAGACCGAGGTGGTGGTCATCGAGGACGTGCTCGCGCTCAGCCGCCGCCTCGTCGACCTGTACTCCACCGCCGAGACCCGCGGCGTCGCGCTCGAACTCGTGGCACAGGCGTGCGACCGGCTGCTGGCGGCCTCGGAGCCGGGCGGCTCCCGGCAGCTGGCCGCGGCCCGCATGCTGGTCGGCGCGACGATCGACCGGGTCCGGCTGCAGGGCTGGCTGGCCGGCGCCGGCGTGCCCGAGGGGCTGGCCGTCGACACCGACCTGCGCTGGCTGATCCTCTACCGGCTGGTCGTGCTCGGCGCGGCCGGGCCCGAGGAGATCGAGAACGAGCTGATCCGCGACCGCAGCGCCACCGGCGAGCAGTGGGCCGGGCGCTGTCACGCGGCGGTGCCCACGGCCGCGGCCAAGGCCACCGCGTGGGCCACCCTGACCAGCGACACCGAGGTGTCGAACCGGCTCGCGGAGGCCGCCGCCGAGGGGTTCTGGCACCCCGAGCAGCTCGATCTGACTGCACCGTACGTGTCGCGGTATTTCGCCGAGATGCCCGCGATGCTGCGGGTCCGTACCGGCATGTCGGCCGAGCGGATCGCCCAGCGGGCCTATCCGGTGCTGGCCGTCGAGCCGCGCACCCGGGAGCTCGCCGCCGAGCTGCTGGCCGCGAGCGACGTGCCGACGATCCTGCGCCGGGTGGTCACGGACGGTGACGATGATGTCCGTCGTGCCCTGGCGGCACGCGGCTGACGGCCATTCTGCCCTTTCCGCCCGGTTGCACCCGATAACCTCATGATCAGGGAGCTTCCGGGGGGTGAGCTGTGGAATGGTCCGAGGAATTGTCCAGCGGCCTGCTGCAGGCCGCGCCCGACGCGATCCTGGTGCTGGACGCGGAGCGGATCGTGCTGGTCAACGACCGCGCCGAGGAACTGTTCGGCTGGCCGCGCGCCGAGCTGCTCGGCAAGCAGGCCGAATTCTTGCTCGCCGATTCTGAACGGGCGGCCTACTTCGCGCAGCCGGCCGGGCCGGCCGGCCGGGTGCCGGATCCGCTGGGCACGGCCTCGCTGTCGGTGTGCCGCCGCGACGGCTCCACGTTCGCCGCCGAGGTCAGCTACGCGGCCGTGGACACCCCGCAGGGCCAGCTGGTCGTGGCCGTCGTCCGCGACCTGACCGACCGTGAGCGGGCCGACGCCGAGCGGGCCAAGCTGCGCGCCGAGGCGGACCGGCAGCGGGTCGAGGTGCAGACGCACCGCAGCCAGCGCCTGGAGAGCCTCGGCCAGCTGGCCGGCGGGATCGCGCACGACTTCAACAACATGCTCGGCGTGATCGTGAACTACGCGAACTTCGTGATCGAGGAGGCCGAGTCCGACACCCCCGACCTGACGGCCATCGCGGCCGACGCGAAACAGGTGATCCGGGCCGGGCAGCGCGGCACCGACCTGACCCACCAGCTACTGGCGTTCGCCCGGCGCGAGGTCGTCCGGCCCCGGGTGCTCGACCTGAACGCCGTGATCGCCGACGTCGAGCAGATGCTGCGCCGCTCGATCGGCGAGCACATCACGTTGATCGTCCGGCCCGGCGCCAACCTGCCGCCGGTCAGCTGCGACCCCGGCCAGATCGAGCAACTGCTGGTCAGCCTGGCCGTGAACGCGCGGGACGCGATGCCGGTGGGCGGCAACCTGGTGGTCGACACGGCCGGTTTCGTGGTCGACGAGGCGCACCCCGAGCTCGCCCCCGGCGAGTACGTCCGGCTGCGGGTCTGCGACTCCGGCACCGGGATGGCGCCGGAGGTGATCGAGCGGGCGTTCGAGCCGTTCTTCACCACGAAGGCCAGCGGCGAGGGCACCGGGCTCGGCCTGGCCACCGTCTATGGCATCGTCACCCAGGCGGGTGGTTCGGTGAGCATCTCGTCGGCGGCCGACCTGGGCACCACGGTGACCGTGCTGCTGCCGATCTCGGGCGCCGACCCGGACGCCCCGGCGGCCGAGGAGCCGGTGCGCACCAGCGGGCACGGCGAGACACTGCTGGTAGTCGAGGACGAGGCCGCGCTGCGCGACGTGGCCGGGCGGATCCTCTCCGGGGCCGGCTACCGGGTGCTCGCGGCCGACGGGGGCGTGCAGGCGCTCGAGCTGGCGGCCCTGCACGACGGCACGATCGACCTGCTGGTCAGCGACGTGGTGATGCCGGGGATGCTGGGCAAGGAGCTGGCCGAGCGGCTGGTCGGCGTCCGGCCCGACACCCGGGTGCTCTACATGTCCGGGTACGCCCAGCCGGTGCTGGCCTCGCAGGGGACGCTCGAGCCCGGGGTGGCGTTGCTCGAGAAGCCGTTCACGGCCGCCGACCTGCTCAGCGCCGTACGCAAACGGCTGGATGGTTGATCTATTCTTCGCTGATGTCTGACGGTCGGCGGGTCGGGATCATGGGCGGTACGTTCGACCCGATCCACCACGGGCACCTGGTCGCGGCCAGCGAGGTGGCCGGGCGGTTCGACCTGGACGAGGTCGTGTTCGTGCCCACGGGGGAGCCGTACCAGAAGGGTGGTGCGGTCAGCCCGGCCGAGGACCGCTACCTGATGACGGTCATCGCCACCGCGTCGAACCCCCGGTTCCACGTCAGCCGCGCCGACATCGACCGGGACGGACCTACCTACACCGTCGACACCCTGCGCGACCTGAACGCCGTCTACGGGCCGGCGACCAAGCTGTTCTTCATCACCGGCGCCGACGCCCTGGCCCGGATCCTGTCCTGGAAAGACGCGCTCGAGATGCTCTCGCTGGCGCACTTCATCGGGGTGACCCGGCCGGGCTTCGAGCTGTCCGACGACCACCTGCCGGCGGACACCGTGACGCTGGTCGAGGTGCCGGCGATGGCCATCTCGTCGAGCGACTGCCGCTCCCGGGTCGCCGCCGGCAAGCCGGTCTGGTATCTGGTTCCCGACGGGGTGGTGCAGTACATCGCCAAGCGGCGGCTCTATCTGGGGGCTGGGAATGTCGGACCCGTGTGAGAGGCTTATAGCACCTGGAGTTGTCTTATAGACCCTCGGTTCTTGAAGAAGGGAAGCTCTTGCCCGTTACTGAGCGCGCGCTCGAGTTGGCGATGACGGCCGCGCAGGCCGCCGCCGACAAGAAGGCGCAGGACATCGTCGTCATCGACGTCGCCGACCAGCTTTACATCACCGATGCGTTCGTGATCGCCTCGGCGTCCAACGAGCGCCAGGTCACGGCGATCGTCGACGCCATCGAGGAAGCCCTGGTCACCCTGCCGGAAAAGGCGAAGCCGGTCCGGCGCGAGGGTGAGCGGCAGGGCCGTTGGGTGCTTCTCGACTACATCGACGTGGTGGTCCACGTCCAGCACACCGAGGAGCGCGAGTTCTACGCCCTCGACCGGCTGTGGAAGGACTGCCCGTCCATCCCGTTCGTGGATCGCGACATGGTCGAGGCCGACCGCTCCGGAGCGGCGTGACCAGGCTCATCGTCTGGCGCCACGGCAACACGGACTGGAACGCGGGCAATCGCGTCCAGGGCCAGACCGACGTGCCACTCAACGAGCTGGGCCGCCAGCAGGCCGTGGACGCGGCCGAGCTGCTGGTCCGGCTGCATCCCGCCGCGATCGTCTCCAGCGACCTCCAGCGCGCCGCCGACACGGCGTCCGCGCTGGCCGCGCTCACCGGCCTGTCCGTGCGCCAGGACGAGCGGTTGCGCGAGCGCTACTTCGGCGTGTGGGAGGGCCTCACCATGGCCGAGGTCAAGGCGGCCCGGCCCGACGAGCACGCCCGCTGGCAGGCCGGCGCCGATGTTGTCGGCGGCGACGTGGAAACCCTCACCGACCTGGGCAAACGGGTCGCCGACGGGCTGCTCGAGGCCGCCGAGCTGGCGCCGCCGGGCGGGACGGTGGTGGTGGCGACCCACGGCGCCGGCGCGCGGCAGGGGATCGGGCAGGTGCTGGGCTGGCCGATGGAGCAGCTGCGCACGTTGCGAGCGCTGCAGAATTGTCACTGGGTCGAGCTGACCCACGACGCGGCGCGCGGCTGGCAGCTCGGGGCGTACAACGTCGGACCGTTCTCGGACCGGCCGGTCCCGCCGCCGGTATGAGCGGCCTCTTGATCATCCGGGGAACCCGGCGGCCGGGCCACCGCGTCCAAGCCGCCATGACTCTTCGTCGAATCGCGGCGTTCCTCGCCGCTTCGGTGGCCCTCGCCCTCGCCGGCTGCGCGGGTAACACCGCAGGTAGCAGCAGTCCGATCGGGGGATCGGCGTCGGCTCCGGCCTCCGCCGGGTCTGAAACGCAAAGTGCCGGCACCAAGCCGTCCTCGGGGAGCTCGACCGAGACACTCTCGGGCACCGTGGCGGCCGGCGTCGAGCCGAACTGCCTGATCCTGCAGAGCGCCGACAGCCACCACGTGCTGATCTTCGGCGACCCGGCGCTGCGCTCGCAGGCCAAGGTCGGCTCGTCGATCACCGTCACCGGTCGGGCCGAACCGGGGCAGATGACCACCTGCCAGCAAGGTGTTCCGTTCATCGTGGCCACCGTGCGCGCGAATTAGGCGTCCATCGGTTACCGTGCCCGCATGACCGTCGCGGTCGTCACCGACTCCACCGCGTACCTGCCGGCCGAGTTGAGCGGCACGTATGACCTCACCGTCGTGCCACTGACCGTGGTCGTCAACGGCGATTCGGGGCTCGAGGGGTCGCAGATCACGCCCGCGGAGGTCGCCCGGGCGCTGGGTGGCCGGCGTTCTTCGGTGACCACGTCCCGGCCCGCCCCGTCGCAATTCGCCGAGGCTTACCGGAAACTGCTGGACGCCGGCGCCAGCGGCATCGTCTCGGTGCACCTGTCCGCGAACCTCTCCGGCACGTTCGAGGCGGCCCAGCTCGGGGCGGCCGCGGTGGGCCCGCAGGTCGAGGTCGTGGACAGCCAGACCACCGGGATGGGGCTGGGCTTCGCGGCGCTGGCCGCCGCGGCGGCGGCCGCGCGGGACGAGCCGATCGCTTCGGTACGCCAGGCCGCGATCGACCATTCGGCGCGGGTGAGCACCCTCTTCTACGTCGACACGCTGGAGTTCCTGCGCCGCGGTGGCCGGATCGGGGCGGCCTCGGCGCTGCTCGGCACGGCGCTCTCGGTGAAACCGATCCTGCACATGGTGGACGGCTCGATCGTGCTCCGCGACAAGGTCCGCACGGCGGGCCGGGCGCTGGCCCGGCTGGTGGACCTGGCGGTGGAGGCGTCCGGCGACGGCGAGGTCGACATCGCGGTGCACCACTTGGGCGCCCCGGACCGGGCGGCGGCCCTGGCGGACGCCGTGACGATGCGCCTCGGCGACCGCCTCCGGGACTGCTACATCACCGAGATCGGCGCCGTTGTCGCGGCGCACGTGGGACCGGGCGTGGCCGGCGTGGTCGTACACCGACGGTAGTCCGGCCGCCTAGACCGTCCAGATCAGACAGAACGGCTTGCCGGCCGGATCGGCGTAGACGCGCCAGTTCGGGCCGGCGCCGTCGAGCCGGGTGGCGCCGATGTCGAGGGCGGCCCGTTCCGCCGCATCCACGTCCTGGACCGTGACGTCGAGGTGGATCTGCTGCGGGTACGCCGGATCCGGCCAGCGCGGGGCGTTGTATTGCTCCACTTGCTGGAACATCACCGGCTGCGCGCCGTCCTCGCCGATCATGGCGACCCCGTCCGCCTCGTACGTCACCGGCTTGCCGAGCAGCTCCGCGTAGAAGTGGCTCAGCTCCTTCGCGTCGGGGCAGTCGAGCATGACGGCCATCAGAGTGGTCCGTGGATCGTCCGGGTTGCGGCACAGGTCGAACGGGTGGCCGGCCGGGTCGGCCAGCGTGTGCCACCGCTCGTTGCGGCGCAGCACGGTGGCGCCGAGCTGCTGGGCGCGTTCCGAGGCCGCGTCGATGTCTGGCACCCGGAAGTCGAGGTGGGCCTGCTGCGGACGGTCCTGGCCCGGCCAGCGGGGCGGCACGTGGTCGGTGGCCCGTTGCAGGCCGATCCGCCAGCCGTCATCGCTGTCCAGCGTGATCCAAACATCCTCGGGGTCATCGCCGGGGACGCGGTGCCAGCCGGCGAACTGCTCGTAGAACGTGGCCAGGCGGTCGATGTCCGGGGCGTCCAGTGCCACAGCCCGCAGTGAACCGATCATGCCCCGATCCTCCCGGCCCCGGGCCCGGCCCGCCACCGGAAATCACCGGGTGGGCCAGTGGCTGCCGTGCCAGCGGGGTGGGTCCAGGTCGGTCGCTTGGTGCAGGTGCGGCAGCAGCTCTGCCCAGGGCGTGGCTGCCTCGCCGACCAGAACCTCGTCGGCGGCGGGGAGCAGGGCCGGCTCGTTGCGGGCCCAGATCGCGCGGGTGCGCAGGCCGTCGACCAGCAGCAGCTCGGCCGCGTTGTCGAGCAGGCGGGCCTGGCGGGCGTACTCCTGCACCGCCAGCACCGCCTCGGCGCGCCGCACGCGTTCGTGCAGCGGGTGCCCGGGCGGCGCGGCGTAGGGGACGGTGCGGCCGTGCTCGTCGCTCACGTACGCCATCGGGGTGATCGCCCGAGGCGAGGTCGTGTAGACCTTTTCCGCCTGGCCGAACAGCTCGCTCAGCTGCCGGCTGCCGTCGGCCGTGACCAGCAGCGTGCCCCGCTCCGGCGCGAATGCCACGGGCACGCCGCCGGCCTGTTCGGCCAGCCGGCCCAGCCAACCGTCCAGCAACAGGTGCGACGTCCAGTAGGCGTCGCCGTCGTCCACGAACTGCACGACGACCGGCTCGTCGGCGACGCCCTGCAGCATGGCGCCGGTCAGATTGGCCCGGGCGGCCGCGAACACCTCGTCGGCCGTCACGCCCCAGTCGGCGAGTTGGTCGGCCGCCACGTAGGCCATCGTGTCGGGCTGGTCCACCACCACGAACTCGGCCAGGAACGGCAGCACCGGGCGGCGGATCGGGACGCCGACGTCGGCCAGTGTCCGGCCGCGTAGCACGGGACGCAGCAGCGGGCGCGCGTCTTGCCAAACATCGGGCACTCCCGGCGTACGCAAAAATCCGGCGACGAACCGCTCCATCCGCGCCCGGCGCTCGCGGCGACCGCCCGACCGGTCGGCGAGCAGCCCGGCAAGCTCGAGCACGGTCGGCACGGCATCGCCGACGGCGGTGAACCGCACCGAGAACGTGGCAGCGTGATATCGCACGTCGGTCGCGCCCGAGCGGCGCAGCCGGCGGATCACCTGGCTCGCCAACCGGGCCCGGGCTGCCCTGCGCAACAGGCCCACCGCCGCGCCCCTCTCTGCCGGGCGCCGACCTTATCGCAAGGGGGTGGCTAGCGGTGGCCCTCGATGACCGTTGCCTCGAGATCATCGTCATAGGTCACCTCGGGCGCCAATCCGGCGGCCCGAACTGCCTCGGTCGCGGCGTCGATCTGCGCCTCGGTGATCTCGGAGAGCAGCGTCGCACCGGGCGACAGCCACAGTGGCGCCGCGGCGACTACCGCCCGGAAGATTTCGAGGCCGTCGTCGCCGCCGTCGAGCGCTGTGTGCGGTTCATGGTCGCGCGCCTCGGCCGGCAACAGCGCGATGTGCCGCCGGGCGACATAAGGAACGTTGGCCAGCAGCACGTCGATCCGGCCCCGGAGGCGGGTCGGAAGCGGGTCGAAGAGGTCGCCCGAGTAGACCCGGTCGCGGTCGTCGCCGAAGTTGTCTCGGGCGCAGGCGACGGCGGCGGGCTCGAGGTCGGCGGCGTAGAGGTCGATGCCGGGGACTTGTCGCCGCACGGCCAGTCCCAGCGCGCCGGATCCGCAGCACAGGTCCACTACGACGGGCTGTTCGGTTCTTGTTGCCGCGCGTCTCGCTGCCGCGCGTGAGCCGCGTTCGACTAGCAGGGCGCTGCGGACGCGGGGGACGAAGACTCCAGGCCGCAGGCGTACGCGGACCCCGCAGAAGTCGGCGTAGCCCACGACCTGTTCCAGCGGCTCGCCGGTCGCTCTCCGCCGGACCAGGTCGCGCAGGGTTTCCTCGTCCGGCGCGGCCTCGTCTAGGACGGCGGCCTCGTCCTCGGCGAACACGCAGCCGGCGGCCCGTAACCGCACGACCGCGTCGGCGATCGCCTGGCTCCTTAGCGGTTTTGTCACCGGGCTCCTTAGCACAACTCACATGGTCGATCGGGTTTTCCACAGTGCACAGCCGGGCGGATAGGTCCGTCGGTTGCGTTCGGCGAAACCCTACGTTCGGGTACGTGCAAGAGGCGACCAATCCCGATGACGTCGTCCGGTCCCGGCTCCGGTCGGTTCTGGCCGAGCCCGACAATTCGGTCGGCGAGCGAGCCGTCGCGCGGCCGTCCGTCCCGGCTCCACCGGGCTGGCCGACCGGTGACGAGGGTCCGCTGTCCTGGACCGATCTGATCCCGAGCTGGCCCGACGACATCGACCTCGATGCCGACGCTGACGCCGCGCCGGCTTCCGCCGCGCCGCCGGTTTCTGCTGCGCCGGCCGTTTACGAGCCGGCTGACAAGCCGGTTTACGAGTGGCGCTACGAGGGCGGCGCCGAGCCGCTGCGGGACGAGACGGACCCGTCCGATGGCCGGCTTCGCCAGGGCTTTCCGGAGTCCGCCGATGATTCGGGTGGCGCGCGTCGGATCGGGCTCGGGGCCTTCGATCCGGGGCGCCGCGGAGTGCGAGCGCTCGCCGTCGTGGCCGTTGTCGTGGTGCTGATCGCGGCCGTGCTCGCCTGGCGGGCCCGGCCGCGGGTCGACCCCGTCCCGCCGGTTCCGTCCGCCGTGGACTCTCCGGCTCCCGCGGGCGGAGCAGGGGCTGTCGCCCCGGCCAAGACCTCCGCGGGCGCCGAGGTCGTGGTCGCGGTCGGCGGCAAGGTGCGCAAGCCGGGCCTGGTCCGGCTGCCGGCCGGTGCGCGGGTGGCCGACGCGTTGCAGGCCGCCGGCGGTGCCGACCCCGGCGTCGACGTGGCCCTGCTGAATCTCGCCCGCAAGGTGGTCGACGGCGAGCTCATCCTGGTCGGGGTGACCCCGCCGCCCGGCGCGGTCGCCGCCACCGGAGCGGCGGGCGCCCCAGCGGCGGGTGCGCCCCAGGGCCCGGTCAATCTCAACACGGCCACCCTCGCCGATCTCGACACCCTGCCCGGCGTCGGCCCGGTCCTGGCCCAGCGGATCCTCGACGCCCGCGAGGCGCAGGGCGGCTTCACCTCCGTCGGCGACCTGCGCAAGGTCGACGGCATCGGCGACTCCCGCTACGAGCAACTCAAAGACCTGGTGACGGTATGACCGACCGATCCGATGTGGTACGCAGCGCCCGGGAGGCTGGGCTGCCCGACCTGCGGCTTGCCGGTTTCGCCGTGGCGATGTGGCTGGCGGCTCTGGCCTGTCTTTATTTGTCCGCTCGTTCCGGCCTCCTGCTCACCGGGGCTGCGCTGGCAGCCGCCGTCGCTGCCGCGAAACTGCGCGCTTCCACAAAACCGGTCCGCTGGATCGCGGTGGCGGTGTTGCTCGGCGCTGCGGCGGGAGCCGCTGTCACGGCGGCCCGGGTCAGCGTGCGTGAGGCCGGGCCACTCGCCGCGCTCGTCCGGGCCGGGGCAAGCGTACAGATCGAATTGATCGTGCGGGATGATCCGCGGGCCCTGCGCGGATCGCCCGGCTTGCCCCCGACCTATCTGGTTGCCGTTGATCTCACCGCCGTGCGCGGCGACGGGCCGGCGATGTCGCTCTCCGCGCGGGCGCTGGTGCTGGCCGCCGATCCGGGCTGGCGCGGGTTGCTGCCGGGGCAGCGGGCCACCGCACGGGGACGGCTGCTCGAGCCACGCGGTGGTGATCTGCGTGCGGCGGTCGTGTCGGTCAAGGAGGCGCCGACGCTCGTCGGGCGGCCGCCGTGGGCCCAGCGCGCCGCGGGGGTGCTGCGGACCGGGCTGCAGCGGGCTTGTGAGCCGTTGCCCGACGATGCCGGCGGCCTGCTGCCCGGCCTGGTCGTCGGCGACACGAGCCGGCTGGATCCGGTGCTCGAGAACGACTTCCGGACCACCGGAATGACGCACCTCACCGCCGTTTCCGGCTCGAACGTCGCGATCGTGCTCGGCGTCGTGCTGCTGCTGGTCCGCTGGACCCGGGCCGGTCCGGCGGTGACCGCCGTCGTGTGCGGGGTGGCGCTGGCCGGGTTCGTGATCCTGGCGCGGCCGTCGCCGAGCGTGGTGCGGGCGGCGTCGATGGGCGCGATCGGGCTGCTCGGGCTCGCTTCGGGGCGGCCGCGGGCGGCGCTGCCCGCGCTGGCCGCCGGCGTCGCGGCGCTGATCGGGTACGACCCCGAGTTGTCCGGTGACGCCGGGTTCGCGTTGTCGGTGCTGGCCACCGGCGGGCTGTTGCTGCTCGCGCCGCGCTGGCGGGACGCCCTGACCCGGCGCGGATGGCCCCGGTGGGCGGCCGAGGCCCTCGCGGTCCCGGCGGCCGCCCAGCTCGCCTGTGGTCCCGTGATCGCCGGTCTGTCCGGGACGGTGAGCCTGGTGGCGGTGCCGGCGAATCTGTTGGTGGTGCCCGCGATCGCGCCGGCCACCCTGCTCGGCGTGGGCTCGGCCGTGCTCTCGCCGGTGTGGCCGGCCGGGGCGGAGTTCGCCGCGTGGGTTGGGCACTGGCCGGCGAAGTGGCTCGTCGTCGTGGCGACCTACGGGGCCCGGATACCCGCGGGCGCGGTGCCTTGGCCGGACGGTTGGCCCGGCGCATTGCTGCTGGCCGCGATCACCGTCGCGCTGCTGGTCGCGGCGCGAAAACCGGTCGTGCGCCGGCTGGTCGCGGTGGTCTCGGTCGGCGCCATGCTCGGTGCCATTCCGGTACGCCTGCTCGCGTCCGGCTGGCCACCGCCGAACTGGCTGATCGTGGCGTGCGCGGTCGGCCAGGGCGACGCGATCGTGCTGCCCGCGGGGTCCGGGCGCGCGGTGGTGGTGGACGCCGGTCCCGAGCCGAACGCCGTCGACCGCTGCCTGCAGCGGCTGGGCGTACGGCAGGTTGTGTTGTTCGTGGTCAGTCACTTCCACGTCGACCACATCGGCGGGATCGCCGGGGTGTTCCGGGGCCGGGCCGTCTCCGCCGTCGTGACGCCCGAGTGGCCCGAACCGGTGGGCGGGCGCACGGCCGTGGCCCGGCAGGCCGGCACGGCGGGCACTCCGGTCTATCCGGTCGGTCCGGGCTGGTCGTACGCTGTCGGCGGGTTGCGGTTGACGGTTCTCGGGCCGGTCGAGCCGCTGCGCGGGACCAACTCGGACCCGAACAACAACTCGCTCGTGCTGCACGCCCGGCTGGCCGGGCGGACCGTCCTGTTGCCGGGCGACGCGGAGACCGAGGAGCAGCAGGAACTGCTGACCGCCCGCGGACCGGCCGGGCTGCACGTGGACATCCTCAAGGTCGCGCATCACGGCAGTGCGTATCAGGAACCGGCGTTCCTCGACGCGGTCGATCCGGGCGTCGCGCTGGTGTCCGTCGGCCTGGTCAACGACTACGGGCATCCGAACCCGGCCGTGCTGGCCCGGCTGGCCCGCGGCGGCGCGCGGGTGCTGCGTACCGATCAAGGTGGTGATCTCGCCGCTGTCGCCGCCGGGCCGGGTCTGGCCGTGGTCGCGCGCGGCAGCCCACCGGCCCGCTGACTTTCCGCCCTCTCGCCGCGTCCGGTCAAACTCGCCGCGTCCGTTCAAAGGAGTACACGCATGTCCGCAAGCAAGGATCGGCTGCTCTGGGCCGACATGCCGGCGGCGGGCCGCGCCGTCGTCGAGCAGTTGGTCCGCAGCCGGGTGGTCAGCGCCCGCAACTGCGCCGGCGGCTTCTCGCCCGGGCTCGCCGCCCGGTTCGTGCTCGGCGACGGCCGGCGGGTCTTCGTCAAGGCCATGGACGCCGTCGGGTGGCCCGGCGAGGCCGAGCTGCACCGCGCCGAGGCCGAGATCGCGGCCGTCCTGCCGGCGCAGGTGCCGGCGCCGCGGTTCCTCGGCAGCGTCGACGACGAGCAGTGGATCGCGCTCGCCTTCGCCGATGTCGACGGCGCCGAGCCCGCCCGGCCCTGGCGCCGGCACCAGTTGGACCGGGTCCTCGCCGCGGCGACCCGGCTGGCTCCGGTGCCGGTTCCGCTGCGGTCCGACCATCCCCGGCTCGGGGGCTGGGCGGAGATCGCCGACGAAACGGCCCTGGCGGAGCTCCATCCGTGGGCCGCTAGTTCGCTGTCCAGGCTGATCGATCTCGAGGCCGACGGGCTGGCCGCGGCGCAGGGCACCGCGCTCGTCCACTTCGACCTCTATCCGCACAACATGCTGCTCACCGCCGAGCGGCCGGTCTTCGTCGACTGGCCGCACGCCCGGCTCGGCTCGCCCCTCGTCGACCTCGTCATGCTGCTGTCCGGCGCGGCGGGCGACGGCATCGACCCCGAGCCGCTGCTGGCCTGCCACGCGCCGGGCGCGGAGCATGAGCGTGCGGCCGTGACGGCCATCCTCGCCGCGCACGCCGGATTCCTGGTCGCGGGCGGCCTTTCGCCGTCGCCGCCGGGACTCGAGGCGATCGGCGCCGCCAAGCGGTCGCTCGCCCGCGGGGCGCTTTCCTGGCTGCGTTCGCGACTCGACGACGAGCGCCGGAAAACGTCGTACCGACACGGTAGACATAGATGACGTTCACCGTTCATCGGTGCTTCTCCCGCCGGTGCCGTGGGCCGCCGTACGGTACCGGCGACCCGAGATCTTGGAGGTTGTCGATGTCGAGAGTGCGAGCCGTGCTGGCCGGCGCCGTGGGGGCGTTGCTGGTTGCCACGCTGGCGCCGGCTGTCCCCGCCGATGCCGTGCCGTCGCAGGTGCCACTGGTCGCCGATCCGGTGCGCTATGTGGATCCGTTCGTCGGCACCGCCCACGACGGCAACACGTGGCCCGGCGCGACCCGGCCGTTCGGCATGATCGCGTGGAGCCCGACGAGCACCACCGGCGACCAGACCAGCACCGGCGCGTCGAACGGGTATTCGTACAACGTGACGAAGCTGCGCGGCTTCAGCCTCACCCACCTCAATGGAGCCGGCTGCAACCCGGGCGCGGCGGGCGACGTGCCGATCATGCCGTTCGTCGGGGCCGTCGACACCTCGCCGACCGCCGACACCACCGACGCCAAGTACGTGTCCACGTTCTCGCACGCCAACGAGTCGGCGAGCCCGGGGCGCTACACGGTCGGCCTCGACAACGGCGTGCGCACCGACCTCGCGGTCAGCACCCGGGCCGGGGTCAGCGACTTCACGTTCCCCACCGGCTCGGCGGCCAACCTGCTGTTCCGCACGTCCAACTCGCTCAACGGCAGCGAGAACGCGGAGATCGCCATCGACCCGGCCACCCGGACCGTCACCGGCTCGGTGCTGACCGGCGCGTTCTGCGGGCGGCGCGGCAACGGCGGCGGTGCGAACAATCCCGATCGCCGGTCGTACTACCGGCTCTACTTCAGCGCGGTCTTCGACCAGGCCTTCGCCCGCACCGGCACCTGGCAGAACGCGACTGTCACCCCGGGCAGTACCACGGCGACCGGGGGCGAGGGCTATCTCACCGGGGCCGACCGGGCGGGTAAGGGCTCCGGCGGCTGGGTCGGCTTCGACACCGCTACCAGCGGGGATGTTCACATGCGGATCGGCATCTCGTACGTGAGCCTGGCCGGCGCCGCCGCCAACCGGGACGCCGAGGTGCCCGCCGACGCGACCGTCGCCTCGGTCGCCGCCGCCACCCGCGCGGCCTGGAACACCGAGCTCGAGCGGATCAAGGTCGGCGGCGGCACCGACGCGCGGTACACGGCGTTCTACACCTCGGTCTATCACGCGCTGATGCAGCCGCAGACCATGAACGACCTCGACGGCCGCTACCTGGGCGCCGACCTGCAGGTGCACAGCCTGGTGGCGGGGCAGCAGGCGGTTTACGGGACGTTCTCGGGCTGGGACCAATATCGGGCGCAGATCCAGTTGCTCGGCATCCTGCGGCCCGACGTCGCGGGAGACATGGCGCAGTCGATGATCGCGTTCGCCGAGCAGAACCGCGGCATCTGGGACCGCTGGCTGCACCTCGGCGCGCCCACCCACGTGATGACCGGCGACCCGGCCGCCCCGACCCTGGCCACCTGGTACGCACAGGGCGTACGCAACTTCGACGCCGACGGGGCGCTGAATTCGCTCTACAAACAGGCCACGGTGCAGAATCCCGACGCCCTCTCCGACGCCGGCTGCCCCGGCCAGTGCCTGGGCCAACGGCCGACGCTGAACACGTATCTGGCGCTCAAGTACGCGGCCAACGACATCTGCCACTGCTGGGGCGGCTCGGCCGAGACGCTTGAGAATTCGATCGCCGACTTCTCCCTCGCCATGTGGGCGCAGCGGGCCGGCCGCAAAGACCTCTATCGGCAGTTGCTGCCGCGCGGCGACTACTGGACGAACACATACAACCCGGCGGTCGGCTATCAGGCGCCGCGCAAGGCGGACGGGAGTTGGCAGACCGGATACACGCCGACCAGCGACGCCGGCTTCGCGCAGGGCTCGAGTGCGCAGTACACATGGCTGGTCCCGCAGGACGTCTCGGGGCTGGCGGCGCTGATGGGCGGCCGGTCGGCAGCCGCCACCCGGCTCGACGCCTTCTTCCACGACGCGGACGGCAACTGGGCGGTCACCGGCGGGAGCGCGCTGCGCTACGACCCGACGAACGAGCCGGACATCCACGCGCCGTGGCTCTACAACGGGCTGGCTCAGCCCTGGAAGACCCAGGAGACCGTGCGGCAGATCGTCGACACGGCGTACGGGGTGGGGCCGTCCGGCCTGCCGGGCAACGACGACCTCGGCACGATGAGCGCCTGGTACGTGTTCGCCGCGATCGGCATGTTCCCGCAGGTGCCGGGCCGTGCCGAGATGCTGTTGGGCAGCCCGGTCTTCACCCGCGTGGTGATCGACCGCAGCAACGGCGTCGTGCTGAACATCAACGCCGACAGCACGGAGACGTATGTGCAGAGCGTCAAGCTGGGCCGGGCGTCGCTGGACAAGTCATGGCTGCCGGAGTCGTTCGTGCAGCGCGGCGGGACGGTCACGTTCACGCTCGGCCCCACCGCCAACACCACATGGGCGACCGCACCGGAGGATCTGCCCCGGGACCACTGAGCGCGCTCGGGCTCG
>Ga0307515_10009045_pt1 | contig 19326 bp, 14 predicted proteins | sample 17_EM_MG_FD_194513 | JGI IMG/M metagenome (GOLD analysis project Ga0307515, IMG submission 194513) | Populus trichocarpa ectomycorrhiza microbial communities from riparian zone in the Pacific Northwest, United States - 17_EM | ecosystem: Host-associated > Plants > Roots > Unclassified | place...
TTCTTTTTAATTAACTTTTTTTTATTTAGTTTGTTGATATTAAATTTTTTTCTATTTAGTTATTGGACTTTTATGACACGGATCTCGGATTTGACGGGTTAACTCAGTTAATTCAGATTTTTTTTCTTTTTCTTCATTAGTTTTTTCTTCATGTTAGTTTTTTTTCTTCATGTTAGTTTTTTTCCTTTTCAATTAATCTATTTAATTATCATATTTTTATGACAAGACCTTGCAACCAGACCCACATCCAAGACTATTAAGTTTGATATTGCAGCCAGACCCATTTAAACTTAAGTCATTCAAGTTTAATGTTATTATTAATATTATAAATATTACTCTTGGGTATAGTTTTGTAAAAAAACCTAACACTTTTAGATCTTAACTTTTTAAATATTTTTTATACATCATTATGCAGGTTTTAACATTTAAAAAATAAAATTCAAAATCTATTTCAAAACTTTTATTAATTTAGAAATGACCAGTTTATAAAAAAAAACCAATTAATCCACCATGATCAATTTATATTTTATATGTGTTTGATATTGTGGTGAAATATATTTTTTTAAAATTTTTTTATTTAAAAATATATTAAAATAATTTTTTTATTTTTCACATCAGCACATCAAAACTATAAAAAATACTAAAACAATACACTAATTTAATATTTTTTCAAGTAAAATATAATTTAAAATAATAGTAAATAAAAGAAAAAGCAAATCATTATTCATGTGATTTTGTGGGCAATTATTAGACCGCTTGATCACTACCACGTGTAATAGGCCCGTGTCAATGAAGCAACATACCCAATACAAACCTAACACGTCAGAACGAATTTAGTATCCCGTCCAAGAAAATCACACACAAACACTCCACGATAAAATTAACTGACAAAACCTCAAAAAATAAAAATAAAATAAAAAAGCAGCTACAAAAGATTATATAAAAAAACGATTCAATAATAAGAGGGAAAGAGAGGACCGAAAGATTAGAATTCGAGATCCGAGAAAAATAAAAGCAGAGTGAGTGAGTGTGTGGCTGTGCCAGTCCCTCTGTTCAGAAAAAAGCTCCTCCGCCTCAGGTCCTGGTGGCTAACTTCACAACTGCCGTCGTGTCACTCCTCCACGTATACAAAAGAAAATAAAGACAGCTTTTGCTCTATCCAAGACATTGGCAGACTTCCCTTAGATTCCTCGTCCCGATCTCCAACTCCTCAGAATTTCGTCATTTCCTATGACTTTGTCTAACTGTCTGTAATCACATGCATGAATTTGCCTGTCTCACTTTCTTTTAATTCCAAACCGAAATCGCTAATCAGATCTCGGGTGTGATCAAGATGTCATTTAAGGGAAAGTTAAAGGAGATTAGAGATGACATTTCTACCACATTTTCGATGGGAAAGTTACAGAGGAACAGAACAAATCGAAGAGGGAGAGCTTATATTGCGCCTGAATTAGGAGGTGGGTCTGAGTTGTTTAGGGAGTTGATTGAAGAACAGAGTCCGTGGGCTAATTTGCCGCCTGAATTGCTACATGATGTGATTCAGAGAGTTGAAGGCAGTGAAACTTCATGGCCTGGAAGAAGAGATGTTGTTGCTTGTGCTTCTGTTTGTAAGTCTTGGAGAGAAATCACTAAAACTGTTGTTAAGACCCCAGAACAGTGTGGTTGCATTACTTTTCCTATCTCACTAAAGCAGGTGACTTGAAAAAAGAGAACCCTTTTTTTTTAATTTTTTTGTTTTGTATTTCTGTGAACTGTTAGGTGTTAATGTTATTTCGGGGGTTCTTTTTTGTTTTTTGATCAGCCGGGGCCGAGAGATGCTCCAATTCAATGCTTTATTAAGAGGGAAAGGGCCACTTCTACTTATCTTTTGTATCTGGGTCTCAGTCCTGGTAAATACTCTATTATGCTTTCTTGTGTTAATTTAATGGGTTTTTTTTTTTGAATTTTTGAAATAGAAAGATTGTTATTGCAATGGGTCTATTTTTTGAGTTATTTGATTCACTATACAGTCAGCCGTGAAATTTTTTTTTTGAAATTTTCTACCGTGATGGTGTGTTTTTAATCTTTGTAAGCTAAACTATGTGTTTTTTGACTGCTAATCTGATGTGACTTATCGAATTTCAGCTTTGTCTGGTGATATGAATAAAGTGTTATTAGCAGCAAAGAAGATTAGGAAGGCTACAAGCACAGATTTTCGGATATCATTTGCTGGAAGTGATTTCTGTCAAACCAGCAATACCTATGTTGGAAAACTGAGGTATGGTTTATCCTTTTGGTTTTCTTGTCTTTGCACCACCTCGTTCTTCTTTTGTGGAATTGATTGGGAAATTCTGAACAGGTCTAATTTCCTGGGAACCAAATTCACCATTTACGACGGTCAGACTCCATGTCCTGCAATGAGATCCAATTGTAAGCCGCAGCGTAAAGTTCGTTCCATCCAAGTGTCGCCAGGGGTTGCTGCTAGAAATTATAATGTGGCCACCGTTTCTTATGAGCTTAATGTCCTTCGTACCAGAGGTCCAAGGAGAATGCATTGCACCATTCACTCGATCCCTATTTCTGCTATTCAAGAAGGGGGAATAGCTCCTACTCCATCGGAATTCAATAATCCTAGCAATGAGCAATCTTCTCCATTGTCTGCTTCAAAACTAAAGCAACCACCTATTGATTTCAGCTCGAATAGCCTTGCTGAGTCATCTGATTCACTTTGCAGCAAAAATGATCCCCTGATTTTGAAAAATAAAGCTCCTAGATGGCATGAGCAGTTGCAGTGTTGGTGTCTAAATTTCAAAGGGCGTGTTACAGTGGCCTCTGTGAAGAATTTCCAGCTGGTGGCAGCTGTGGAGCCTTGCCAAAATGTTCCAGTAGAAGAGCAAGAAAAAGTCATTCTGCAGTTTGGAAAGATTGGGAAAGATATCTTCACCATGGACTATCGATACCCCCTCTCTGCCTTCCAAGCTTTTGCAATCTGCTTGAGTAGCTTTGACACTAAACCAGCTTGTGAATGATCATTTTCTTTTGCCATCTTGTGCCATATTCACATTATCCTTCCCTGAAAATTTTGTTGTATATATTCCCTTTAAAAGAAGCATCTAGGATTTGCACTTTATCATCAGCATTAATTTTATGTAAACAGCAGCGGCCTTCGTGGTCTCTATGTAAGTTGCAACATTTGTTTATCCGCAGAAAGGTAGTTCTGCAGCAGCTACCTCAAGTTTGTAACTTCTTCACTTATGGAATTTTATTTCACATATTCTACGAACTTCTAAATTTTTTTCTTTGTATATTGGAAAGTTTGTATACTGAATCTTGATGTTAAGTTGCGAATTACAGTGAACGAAACATTTCATTAACATATGATGCAAAAGTATTATACATAAACATTACTTTCTGGATGATCTTGCATCCTTATTATCACATTTGTAAAATATCGTTATTGTCATGTACATATTGCATGTTTTTGTTGGTAGATAATCGTATCGAAGTCATCGTTTACCAGGTCAGAGAACCCCTATGTCCTTATCTTTTCTCTTCTGCCCACAACTATAGCGACAGCCATGTCTTCGAGGCTTTTCTGGATTATCAGGGTCGGAGTCGCTTGATTCCAAGAAAAGCCCTCTTAGGCATCGTCTTCTTACCTTCGGCTCATAACTAAGCTTCTCAGCAGGGGTGACTTGGAATTCAGCCTTGCGAGTCTCCAGACGCACTGGTTTACTGCTGTTCTTGCTGGGTTCTTCATCGTTATAAGAGAGACTCAGCTGTACACCAGGGCTTCTTTCGCTTACTGAAGTTTCAAACAATATCGAGTTGTTGACACTTTGTGTGTTACTGTTAATATATGCCTTCCTTGCCGGATCTTCTTTTGTCAGCAGATCTTTGGAGCTTCTACCCCTCGAGCTTCCTTCTCCATCAGTAGTAGCTTCGCTGCTCTCATCTGGATTGATCTTATAACCACGATGAATGTGGACTGACCCATCCTTTCTTGATGATTCAGAGCCCACATACATGGTAGCTCCTCTGTTTTCACCTGCTAGAGTAACAACGCTGACAGGCTTTTCTCCTATGGGATGCTCCATGTGCTCCATTCCCAGGTTATGAACGAACTTGGAAATATCTTCCCTGATTTCTTTTTGCAGGGGAACTTTTTCTCCGCTGGACATGGATGTTTTTTGATGAGATTCGCCAAAGGCAGACCGGGTTCTTGCTGTTTTGATAGTTTCCCCATTAGGGCTAATGGTCGTTGTCTTCTTTCTTTCAAAAATATCTTCCTTTACTCGTTTCACTGGTTGTGAAAGAGGCATAGGATGATCAGCACCTATGGTCCTGGAATCTGATTTTTGTAATGATGCAGGCGTCTCAAGTGCTGGCTCAGGAGTTGGTGTTGGTGCTGTCACAGCATCTGATGCTTGTACAGGCTCTGCTGCAGGTGTTGGTTTTGTTTCTTCCTGTTGAGTGTCGGATTGAGTAGACTTGGGAGGAGGCTGAGAGATCTCTTGTGTTGCTAGTTGTAATTTCTTTGATGGGGACTGAGAAACTGTTGGCTGCACTTGGGTAGCTGTCTTAGATGGAGAAGAGAGCTGTGGAGATTTTCTACCTGGAACTTGAGTGGCCAAACGAGACGGGGATTGAGTTTGGGGGACCGTCACTGCTGCTGCTGATTGGGGCTGGGAAGTGGTGCGAGAAGGAGAAGGAGCCACAGATGCAGCTCTTGATTGTGGAGTTGCTCGAGATGGTGACTGGGTTTGAGGGGCGGCTTGGGATTGAGTTTTCGCACGAGAGGGTGATGGGGGCACAGATGCAGCTCTTGATTGTGGAGTTTCACGAGATTGTGATGGTGGCACAGAGGCAGCCCGTGTTTCTCGAGATTGTGATACTGGTTGGGCATTGACTTGGGACTCAATGGCTGCACGACGTGGTGGCACTGGCTGAGGTTCAGTTTGTTCCTGTGCTGTAGTCTGAGTAGTAGGAGTCGTTGCTGGGGTTATCCCAGCAGGTCGGAAAGGTGGCCGTTGAATGGGGATGGTGGTGATTGGCCGTGCTGGTGCTTGAATTTCAACTCTAGGACGAGGAGGTTGGGGTTCAGCTGTAGGACGTAGAGGAGGAGCAACAGGTGCTGATAACCAAGGGAGCCGAAAGCGGAATGGCCTCTGGTCTGCCATAGATGATTTGATTAAAGAAAATGAAAAGTATAACGAAGGATATAGATGTAGGTTGGCTGCGTTGATGCTTAATTCTTGTAGAGAAATGCGGTATTAATATTAATAAGTTTTTATTTGATACCTTGGAAAGGTTTTGAGACCTTTCTGTTTCCGTCTTCATCTCCTTTTGCCTCCTTTACTCTCTAAAGGCTAGCCTTTACACGAGAGAAATTCGGGATTCTTTAGACAGATCTTCCTTCTCTCTCAGGTCTAGCATCTCAATTTGTCATCTTCAAGTTTTGTATTTCTCTCTCGTTCTGCTTTAAGTTTTTAAGTTGTCACTGTGTTGTCTCCTTTGCTGAGAAACCAGGGTACTTTTCTCCTAAAGGCATTCCAAGTATATACTTTGCAAAATCTCTGTTTGTAGGGCATAGCTATAACTCCATCCACATGATACATGTGTTTTCTCAGACTATAGATTGCCGGTGATCGATTTCAGTTTTAATCTAGAATAAAAGAAACAGAAATTCCTTGACTCTACGATAAAGATACCAATACTGCAACGATGACTATTTTGTCGTAAGCACGTAATTCAGCATGGCAAAAAGGTTTAAGCAATGCATGCAACCTCTTGGTTTGCTAGCTGCCAATACTACCATTGTACCATGCCTACCAGAGAAGCAACCTACAAAACAAGAAAAAAGATCGGACAAATATTCTTTCTTCCTTCATCCTATCATTCAAGAAAAGAACTTTGCAAGGTAGACATTCTTCTGTCTTCTCCTTGAAAAATGCTATTTATGGGTTGAATCCATCTCATAACTTCACAGTTACAAGATCGCCTAATCGTTTCAAGCTCTCTAATCTTCCTCATAGGTAAGATAATTCTCATTTTAGTTTAGTTTAACAAATTTTATTTCAAACCTTCTTTTAGGCAATCACAAATCCTGTCAGCCACATTCTTGCAGTGGACAATACTTTGAACTTTCATTTTTCAGCAAACAGTGTTGAAATGCAAGGACTTGTCCAGGGGGTAAGATCTTGCCAGGAAACCCTCAGAGTGGCAATTCTAAGGCATCCTCATGTCAGAGACATAATTGAGAGGAGAAAGATATTATCACATTCTGGATGTGTGACCTCCTCTCCTCCAGTGGGAGAGAAAGGACTAGAGAATTTAACAGTGGCAGATGTACTGGTGACAAAGGGAGAAGAAAAGCTTGGCTCTTGGCTCTGGTGCCGCACCACTGACACCGTTTATGATGCTGTGAAGAATGTAGGTTTATAATGAAATAAAGCTGAAACAGTTCTCCTGAAGAATGAAGTTTCTCTGTATAGTACACAAACATTACTGCTAAGATCTAATTTTGCAGATGGCGCAGAATAATATTGGGTCACTGGTAGTCTTAGGAGAACGAGAGCTTATCGCAGGAATTATCACAGAGAGAGGTACCTGATTTCTGAATAAGCCTACTTTACATTGATTGAATTACTCTGTCAGTCAGGCATTCATCCTCTATCCTTGTTGTAATGAAAGACAACAACGAGAAATAAACTTGACATTGAAAAGACTTGGTAAACATCACCGAGCTTCACTGTGATGAACAATGAACGATTTTTTTCAATTTAATTTAATTATTTTATTTTAATTTCATCCTTCAATTTTTTTTAACAATCATCCGAATGCAACTCCCACGTGATTTAACTTTAAACCTAATCTTGATTAAAATTCAGGTCAAGAGATTTTTTTACTGTTAATTTCATTATTTTTTTCAATTCCATTCTCAAACTTTTTTTATTGGTTAATTAAGTAGTTTTTGGATTTAATAAGTCGACGGAGTAATTTCAAACTTTTATATTATTTAATCAGATTAGAAAATTAACTTGCTATAACAAGTTTAATAACAATATCAAATTTCTATAACCTAAATATTTTTTTGTTATGTTTCAAAAAAGAATTATCCTACACTTGGGTCTATAAACTGGTTATCTCTAATTCTAAAACTTTTGGAGAAAAAAAACTTTAAATTGACTTCGATGGTGTAGGTAATGTTTGGACTGCCAAGATTTTCAAAATAACATTGGAAACTAAAGAAATTTTTTTACTGAACTACACAATATGATGAAGTAGATATTAATCTAATTTCTGTTAATGGTGGTGGAACGGATGCTTGAGCAGACTATCTGAGGAAGATAATAGCACAAGGGAGATCATCTAAATACACAAGAGTTGGGGAAATTATGACAGATGAGGTTATTTCTTGAACTACTTTTGTATGGGGACTATAGAGTAACAATTATCCTATCTAAAGATGTTTTAATTTCAATGCTTGACAGAACAAGTTAATAACTGTGGCATCTGACACAAACATTCTACAAGCAATGAAGCTGATGACAGGTATTTATGATGCGAGGAATTCATGTTTTTCGATTACATGTAATATAAATTAGAGTTTTTTATTGAATTTGATGATGTCGTGATGAAAGGAAATTAAAATCTTGATTTCAGACAATCACATTCGACATGTTCCTGTCATAGATGGAACGATAGCTGGGATGGTTTCCATGGTAGATGTGGTTCGAGCTGTGGTAGAGCAGCAGGGTCGAGAATTGAAGCGGCTGAACGAGTTCATTAAAGGAATAGAATCTAACAATATCAATGTATGAAAGCTTCCTGCTTGTAGGGATAACATGTCTTCAGAATCTACTCGCATCAAGATCTCTTTAAATCTCACATAGAAGAAAAGAAAAACTTGGATCCAGAAACTGTCAGGCATGAATGGTGGGATTGCGCGTGTGCATGATTGCTGTGTGAGCATAACCTCAACTCGTAAGATCAGTCAAAGAAAAACATAGGGTACGAAGATGTCTATGGGCATGCCTCCAGTCTTGTGTGGATAATGTGTAAGAGCGCAAGGCAATCCAGCATCTGACAGAGAAATATCATAGCGCATGTAAAGCAACACGTTTAGCTAATACAAAATGAACCAACCTGCTTCTTTCAATTAATTATTACAAAGGGCCACTTTATCATGATTCGGTTTCCTGAATAACACCAACATGGGCACATGAATAAAAGCAAAATTCATGGAATATGGTTGAAAGGACGCTCCATCCTGCTTGTCAGGTAGTGTTCAACTTTCACATGACTGCCAAAATATCCTCTTGATTATCACTAGTGTGCCAAAAGCTCGAGAATCGAGACTGCAAACTATAACGATGGTCTCTTGCGGGGAAAAGCTGGAGATGCCATCAGAGCAACCTTTAGATGCTCTGAAGCAAAGCTCTGGGCCTCCATCAACCCATATACCCTTCAAGCCTCCTGCACAAACCCACCAGCGATAAGCCCACCAACAACCCTCTGAAATCATGCGCCCCCAGTACTCCTTAGCTTCCAGAGCCCCCAGAGCTTGAAGAGCCTTCTCCTCGACCCTAGCTCATGCATACATAGCACAAAGACTAACTTGAATCTTGAGAGGAGAAGCCTCATCCTGCACAGAAATCTATCCAATAGCTTCTCAACCTCATCAACCAGCTGTAATCAACCAATCGACAAGGACAGTGCAAGTAGCAAGTCCAGGCTCAAAGCCAAAAGATTTAGAGCCTTCTCCAACAGATTCTTTTTCTCATAAGCTGCAATCATTCTTGTGTCCAAGCTTTATCATATAGTCAGTTATTCCTTGCCTGATCAGGATCACCAGCATGCCCATATGCCTCAACAAGCAATGCACAAGACTCCAAGCTGGGCTGGAATCCTGCGAACTGCATTGTAGTGGCAATTCGCCCAGCTCTACCAACATCTCCATGTTCCGAAAATGACGGAAGAAAAGCCATGTAGATCTCCTTTGTAGGCATGATATCTCTTGCCTCCATCTCGCTCATCGATGATTCACCCAGCTTAGGTTGACCAGCATTTACATATGCCATGATCATTGAATTGTAGATGTTTGTGTCTGGTTGGAAACCATAGCTCCTCAAGCTTTCCAATGCTTCTCTGGCACGGTCAAAATTTCCTGCATTGCTGTACATGTGTACCAAAACAGTGGTGGTCAAAATATCTGGTAGAATACCATTTTCTTTCATCTTCATAATAATTCTTTCAGCGTCTTCTATGCGGTTCTCTTTAGCTTTGGCATCGATAATCATGATGTAGTCACGGATGTTAGCCTGGAATAGATAAATCGACAACTAATCTTGTTAATCATACACAATGTCGTAAATGAACTAGTTGTGTAACTGACAATGGTAGCAGCAAAAATATAATGAGCACTGTACCTTAAGGTATAAATGAGTTTTCTCTTCTTTCAACTTATCCAGCAAAGTTAACCAATCAATCCTGCTAGGCTGTCGAAGCTCTACCCATTGAACTATCAGTGGTGAAGGGTCATCCTCCTCTTTTAGTGCTAGAATTTTCTCGGTAACCGGTAACCAGTTTGCATTTCCCAGATATTGGCTTGGGTTCCTCGGGCCAATCACGCTCTTCTGACTCATGGATTCTATCAGCAACTTCAGCCCACTCAGGATCAGAAAGATCAAGTCCATAAATCTTGTGCGCTTCATCTTCCCATGTCTCATAGGAAGAGTCACGACCTTAGGTTTCTCCTCACCCCGGGTCACGGAATTCCTGCCCTCTTCTGCTGCTTTCTCTTCTTCTCTGACGCGGGTCAATCTCTCGTAAAAGCCACTCTCTTCCATCTTCTCGCAAGCCCATTTGAACCTAAACTCCCTAAGCATGTCCCCTCGGATTCCAATCTCACCAGAAAACGTACGCATTTCCCGCACCTCCTCGCATTGCAAAAAACCCATCATTTTCTCCTTCCTTTCCCTTTCAATATCCTTCAACACGGCATTGCTCACTTCCCACTCTGTTTTCCACAAATCCCCACTGAATAGCCGCCACAGGACCAAGCATATGTTCAAGACCACCCTTTTCCAACCCCCCGGCATTATCCACACAAACCGCGTCAAGAAGTCATTCATGGTTTCTTCCTCCTCCTCAGAATCATCACTACTGGGTTTCGGATTAAAACTCGATTCAATAACTTTGTTTCTCCACTAGAGTGCATATATCTATTAAAAAAACAAAATGGGCTTCGAGTTACCAACATTATAAAGAAGCACGCATTCACGGCTGCTGCTTGAGGGATGGATTGAAGCTCTGATGGTAGAAAAATATCTACGAATTCGTACTCTTCCATTAAATCTTGACATGTTGACAACTACTTGCCTATTAACTAAATGCTTCAAATTCATGCTTCCGGTATGCATATAGGTACAAAACTCAAAACCCAGATGCAAAATTGCCACGAAACCAAAGCAGAGATGTCAAATTGGCGAGATAAACCTCAAATATCTGAAACTGAAAAACGCACGTTCGATTTTCATTATATATTTGCCACTGTGCTCTTTTTTTATTTTTTCAGTTTGATTCTAAGACTTTGTTTTTGAACAATCAAGTTCTATTAAGAAACAATTAATTTTAAATTAATTTTAAAAAGAGTGAGATTTATAAATCAAGGATCAAAATAAAAAACACGACAAACATAAATGATATATCATAAGTTTTAAAAACATTTATTTTGATCCTCTAACTTAAACAATCATGCAAATTATATAATTGCAGTCCTTCAATATTGTTCCAATTTTATTTTGATATAGAGTTTTATTTTTATTTTTTTTTTTTATTCTTGGTTGAGAGAGGAGAGAAAAAGAAATCGCTGAATTTCAGTGGCAGTGAGAGAAAATTATCGTTAACACTAATTTAGACAATCAAAATAAGAGATTTTTGTGTCAAATTGTTCCATTTGATGTGAAGAGTTCATATTAGGTGTTTTTGCACCTTATAAGTTTGTAAAAAACCAAATCTAAGTTTAGATTGATTTTTGGTTTCGAGCTGGGTTTGATTTTTGAGGCTACGAACAAGTTTGTCATGATTTTTAGTAGGGACGAGTAAAAAAACTAAAAAATCAAGAAAATAAAAAAACAAAAAAAACAGAAAAAACAAACCATGAAAAAATATCAATTAAACCGATTAGAATATTTAAAAAAAAAATTTGGTTTGGTTCCGTTTCATAAACCTGAAACCAAAAAACTCAACCAAAAAAATAAAAAATCAAATTAAAAAAAAACTGAACCAAATCAAAATAAAATCTAAAAAAAAAACAATATAATTCTTAATTTTTAATATAAAATAACCCTGAATGAAGCCCCTCTAAACTGGACAGGTCCAGAAAATAAAGATCAAGCTAGAACAGTGAATGGGCCCACAAACTGCAGCTTAGCCCACGCATACATTCAGCCTTGTTAAATTTACAGTCGCCAAAAAAATTATCATATATTTCAGTTGTTAAACAAGCACTTGATTTTAATAAAGATAATTATCTCATGAATTTTTAAAAAAAGATCGGAAGAAATTGTATTCGAGAGAAATTTTACGAAATATTTCCTTTTTATATTTAATATTTTAATTACTTTCAGTTCATGATAAAAAGAAATAATTGATATATTTGAATCCATAAACACCAAGTTATTTTATTTATATTTATTTGATACATGGAATAATAGAATGTGAGTTTGGTACACGTTAGAGGTATTGAAATTACTGTAGAAAAATCACAATAAATTTTAAAATATAATTTATATTCTTTTTTAATATATTCTTTTTTTTTAAAAAAAAAATTAAAATTTATATAGACACATAATATTAAACTAAAACTTTAATATCATATTAAATAGTCAGTTGTGGGAAATTTTTTCAGCGGCAAGATTAGAATTGTTTTTCTCGAAAGAGCCAAAACTTAAATTTTACCAATTATATCCCTAAAATTTGTAGCTCCCAAGCTAGGTAAATTCTCAGTATATAATATATTATTCTTTTACAGTTACAATGATTATGAAGCAACGCTAAAAATAGAAAGTTGGTGGGATTTGTGTGTTTGGGAATAAATTATTTTAAAAAAAATTTAATTTTTTTTATTTTTAAATTATTTTGATATGTTGAGATTAAAAATAATTTTTTAAAAATAAAATAATTTTATTTTAATATATTTCTGAATAAAAATCAATTTAAACCATGATAATCACCCATATTTTTCCAGCAACAGAAATTTCAACATTATTTTTCTGGGATGGCAAACAGAGGGTTTGGAGAGAGAGAGAGAGAGAGAAACAACTCCATTGCTTTCATGTTTTAGCAGGATAAATCAAGCAGTAAATATATGCTCCTGCTTTGGAACACTAGGCTAATTAACTTGATCTGTGCTTCCCTCTTTCAGATAAAGTGCAGCAGCATATCTGTTATCTTGGAATAAAATCAGAGCTAGGTCATCAGCTGAATGCTTTTGATTTGAATTCATGTCCAGCGTGCTAAGAAAAGAGAATATATCATCCTCAAGCGAAAGATTGAGCCATCGATTGATCCCATTGGTCGTTACATGAACCTCAAGCACCTACCTCTTATCTTTTCGAACATTCCATCAGTAAGACATCTTTTCACTGCTTTATTGAAGTAGATTCAATGATAAAAAATCTCTCTCTCTAGAAAATATTTCCCCATTTTTCAAAGATTCCCTCAATGGTGGCCCTCCTGCTGTTACTATCAGATCATGCGTGGACCATAAACTAAGAGGGAAGGAGGGGGGGCTGTGCTCTTCCAAGCCCTAGAAAACCAAAGCTTAAGAGCCGCAGGGACCCAAATGTTATATCCCAGGTAAGGTAAATAGATGAATGCTCCAATCATGGGAAAAGGGCTGCGAAACACAGGGAAATGGACTCCACCGCGGAAAAAGAGAAGGAACCCATTGATGTAGCTTTCACTGAGGTAGACTTGCGAGAGCATGATAAGGATTCTAAGTATTGTGGTGTATTTTATCGAGATTCCTTGCGCATTTACCTGGCCACCCGGGTCTATTTATTTATTCGGGCCCTTCCTCAGCATTTGAGTGAGAGCTAGTTTCCATACATGTCTAACCAGTAACCCCACACTAGCTCCTAGCATATTCCCTCTCGAACTTACCTTGTTGTAGCTGCATCCGTATTTTCAAATTAAAAATATCATTTTCATGCTTTTGATTTTGGGCTCGTGTCGTGTTTACAAACGAAAGTAGACGAGCCCTTTAAAATTTAGCTTGGAAATGGGCTGTTGATCGATAACAAATCACCTTCAAATTTAAAGGGATAAAACCAGATTAGTCCCCGATTTATAATCTTCTTCTCGCTTATGTCCCAAACCTATAGTATGTATCAGTCGGGACACTAGTGCATCCAAGAGTCCTCAATTTGGTAATTCCATTAAAAATTGAGAAAAAAGCTAGGGCACATTTGCTGAGAAAAGGCTCCTATTGAGGATTCTTGAATACATTGAGGACCTGATTTGTAATAGATTTGCTTAACAAAATGCAAAAGAATCCATGCGTGGAGCAGATCATTAACTCGAGCAACGAAGTCGTTTTCCGAATCCAACAACACAAAGGCCCAACAGGTCCACTGGATTGATAACCTGACGCTAACACACCATCCCAATACCAAGTAAGAGTATCAAGAACAGGCCATCGTCGCTCGTGTCGTTATTCGATCCATAAAATGGCGTTGAAACTGAGGACAAGGCCACCTTATGGTTAACAGCCATTAACACGGGACCACAACTAAGGACACTAGCTCGTGGCAAACACGTTTGTCTTTTGGCTGCCAAAGAACAGTAAAAACATATTTACCACTCCCGACTAAACTTTAGTTTTCTGACACTGTATCTTCCCGAAGTGCAACACCTAGTGATTCTGCTGATTCATCGACACAAGTAAATACCATCACCGCACGCCTTAGCAAACAACCTGGCAAGAAACCTTTGGAATGTTGCTCAGAAGGCAGAAGTAGAAGGTGATAACATATCTTTTCCAAGTTCCAACATCAGTGACGTACCGGATTCTAAGATAAACTTCCCGATAATAACTACACCACTCAGTTTATTAGATTTTTTAAAAAAAAATACTTACCTCCAGGCTATTAAATTAAAAAAGAATAACTCAAAATATCATTACTACTCTTTAATCATAGACTATTTAATTATGTTAATAATATTAAAAAAATCACTGATAAAGTTATAAATGGTATTTTTTTTCAGTGATATTTTATATTTATTGAGGTATTTTTTGTCGGTAATATGTTATATTTATCGAGAAAAATACCAGCAGAATATAGTTGATAAATTTTTTTTGTGTGGCGTGCTTATTTCATATGAAATCCATCAGTAATTATTTTACCAATAAAATTATAAATAAAACAATAATCACCGAGGAAAGTTTTTCTGACCTATGAGCCTGTCAATAAAAATCTTGCCGACAAAATAAATTCTTAATTATCGAGAGAATATTCCATCAATAAATTATAAAATTCTGTAAGTGTAACAGATTGTCTAAGATAATAAACAGAAGACTTATTCTGTCTTGAGGTTTTCTATTTGAATTCCAAAACTATATATATATATATATATATAATTAGCTTCATTTTCTAAGATAATTAAATATCAAATTATGTTTAGTCAAGTTTAAAGTGTGTTTGTTAGTACAGTGAAGGGTGTTTTTCAATTAATTGAATATGAAAAATACATGTTTTTTTAAATATTTTTTATTATTTTTAATATTGATACATTAAAATTATTAAAAAATAAAAAATATTTTAGAAAATATTTTAAAAAGCAAACGATACTTAGTCGTTATACAAATGTTTTGTGCTAGCAGTGCTATGTAAGACTAGGAAATGAATAATGCTTTATTCGCCTTCTCTTTTTATCTTTTTGGTATTTCCAATATTGTAAGAAATATTTGCAAGATCAGAATCGGAAGAAGAAAAGAGTGGTCAATAAACAATTACTAAAAAAGGGTATAATTGTGACAAGTTGCTCAAATTAACAAGCAAGGCAAGAAAATCCAACCACTAAAAAGGTGGGGCAGAACATCTGGTTACTGTGTGTTCGATGGAGGTCTGTAGAAAAGGTGGAATGGAGGCTCATGTTGTAAGCGAATCTATATTATGTTAATGAGTAGACTCAAGATTGGGATCTAATCCCCACTCAGCTGGTAAAAATTCTCGACGAAATCCACTTGCTGATGATATTATAAAAGAGAAAGAAAAAGACTTGATAAACTTGACACTGATTCTCCTTTCATTTCTTCCTCTTTACCTTTGCTTAAGTAGGAGAATCACATCTTGTTACACCCCCGTGAGGGTGGAAAAATATATTCGCCAACTTGCACAACCCCACCATTTTCTCCTGCTTATAAGGAGCAAGCATGGAAATCTCTTGTCCATACCATCTCTTGACTTCAGTCTTCTCCTTTGACTGAGGCATGCAGTGGTGATCTTCACTTTCTTTTTCTCTCAAAGTTTCTTTCCTTTTAGTGTCTTCTTTTTTTTACTTTTGGAGACTCTCAACTTAACACTCAACGCGCATTCCTTTCTAACCACCGCCCACCTTATCCCCCCGGCCCCTTCAGTTGATAAAGCCACCTCCTCCACTACTCACTTACCATTAATTACACCTTTCCGCACAGGGGAAATGTCTTATTTCACATCTTCAAATGGCTCCGGCTCCTCTTGGACAGCCAAACAAAATAAGCTATTCGAGAAGGCCCTGGCTGTATACGACAAAGACACCCCAGACCGCTGGCAAAATGTGGCCAAGGCCGTGGGTGGCAAGTCTCCTGAAGAAGTTAAGAGGCACTATGATCGTCTCGTGGAAGATCTCGTGTACATAGAATCCGGCCAAGCCCCTCTGCCGAATTACAAGCCCTCTGGCAGCAATGGTAGGGGACTTGTTGAAGAGCAAAGGTAATGAACGTTTATGGTAACCATGATATATATACTCATTATTTACTGGATAAAAACTACATGGAAATTAATCTTCTCAATTTATATATCTTCAATATCCTTGCATGCAATACTCTTTTATTCTCGTCTAATTCCCATCTTAGTGAACACTTTTTGGTCACTACCACAATATCATGCATCTTAATTACACATGTTCAAGAGATGAATATTCACATTGTCATTCACTATCCTTCGAAGTTGAAAGGGCATGAGCAGGCACAAACTAAGCTCTAAATCCTAAAATCTCTCCAGGCATTACATTCCTGCCCTGCCCATTATTGCCATTAAATTTGCAATATTATTATTGTATGTATGCGTGCTATGGACTCTCCGCTCTCAAGATAAAAGAGTCTCTATTGTCCACCTTTTCTCTTTACCTTGCACGTATATGGCCAGCTGCCCACTGTATATAGAGAAAAGAAGATATATATTTTTTTCTGATTTCAAATCACCCCAGCAAAACTTCCTTGGATTGTGTATAATGCAACAACAAACGTCACAGCTTTCATTAACTGCTGATTTTGAGGGTACGTATATATGCTGGCCAAGCATCATGTATTATATTTTCATTATGTACTTGCTTTTCTCTTTTCCAGTGGCGTTAGGGTAAACACAACACCGACCCTTTGTAGTTTGTACCCCCGATACACCGACCCTTTGTAGTTTGTACCCCCGATATATAGTCCTTTTATATTAATTTATATGTATATAGGCTAGCTATGGTCTATCCATCATCGATCTATTCAACTTCCTAAGGGGAAAAAAGGGCCATGAAATCTAATCCTTCTTGTTTTAGATCACACGCACATGGTCCTATGACTGGGCATAAATTATTATAAAAAATTAGCCGGTGCTTCTAATTCTGATAATAAATTATTATTTTGTTACACAAGAAAACACAAGTTTTTTTAATCAAATCTCACTTTCCTCCGTGACCCAACTCGTTAATCCCCAGACCCTGCTCACGACACAGGTTCTTGTGTCTAGCTAGAACCAAAAATTTCATGCAGTATACCCAATGTGGCCAAAATCGGCTATCTGTTATAAAAAATAAATATAACAAGACCCCCGAGTACTGTAAAAATTATAATTTCAAGGATAATGTGATTGTTGAGAACCTGCAGTGGTTGATTAATTAAAATTAAGCAGTCTAAATAGGGAATTAAATATAATTGACATCACTAATGCTGTTCGTTTTATTTTTTTTGGACAGGCTTACGAGGAACTTAAAGCTGCAATGAAGTGAAGCACCATAGAGTCCAGATCGGTAGAAACAACATGCAATGCATGCAAGACAAGTATTAGAAAAAAAAAGTGAATCTAGTTGCTGGCTTGGTTCTGTCTAGCGTTAATTACTGTAGTAATAATGAACGCAACATGAACAAGCCATGTGCGATTCAAACTTTTTAAGCTGGTGTGTATGATGTATCTATTCTAATGGTGTTTTCCACTGTTAATTATATAAAAAAATCGTGTGTTCTATATATATATGTTTGCTCCTTCCCAATCAACAATAGAGTTACAAAGCACTAACGTCATGTTTGTTTTATTAAAAGAGTGCTGAAAATAACTTTTTTTTTCCTCGTAAATGCATCAGCTGAACTCATCTATTATTTGATAGTGTGTGCTATGCATAAGCTTACAGCACAAATCAAATAAGAAAAAGACTTATCATTTATAAACGAGATCGATCGTTATCTATATTACTTTAATGTAGCAACAATGAAATTAGACATCCAGCTTTTCTGCAGACCATTTAATCCAACTCCAAAAAGTTTTGAATTTGTACGATCCCTGTTTGCCTAGTCTGGAGGCACCCAAGTAAAGCAACATCTGCCTTGTTTCAATCCAATTCACTAGTAGGACAGTTTTTTGTTTTCGTTTAATCTTAACTTTTTATGAACTATAATTACAGGACAAATTTAAACCCACTAAAGAAAGAAAATGAAGCATAAATATCTTAATATAAATAACTAAACGAAACTACAATTGTTTCAAAAGTTTACATTTATGTTGTTAGACAAGAAAAGAAAATGGAGAAGACAGCATTTGTTCTGGTACTTTCATTGGTGCTGCTTCTATCAACATTCCGCACTGTGTTGAGTACAGAGGACCAAGGAGAAACCATCTCTGATCACACGAACCAGGCTGCCTCCTATGCGAAGGAGAGCATGGAAAGCATGCCAAATTCCTTGGGAGATAAAATGGAGGATGCTAAGGAGACCCCATGTCATGGAGGGCATGGTAATTCACACATATTTTGGAGTGAGTTGTTGTATGTAAATGCATGAACTATATGTGAAGATAGACTCATAGCACACCAGCTAACTGCATACAGGTTTTCGATCCGGAGATTATATATATTCATGCACGCAGGTGAATAAAGTTTCTTGAACGAGTACTAATTGGCTTGCTGTTAATTTCAGGATACGGTTTTAGTTACGGGAAATCATCAACCAAAAGGAGAAGCAGGACCAGCACCCGCGCCGGCATCCATATCATCAGCAGGCCCGCGCGGCATCAGACTTGGATCCGATAAATCACAATTATAAAACCCGATCCAGAATTGATTAGGTCTAAAGTTTAGTTTCAGGTCGATTCGGATCATCCCAAATTTTTATTTTTAAACTCTCAAAACTACATTGTTTTGAAGGGGAAAAAAATACTTTGGATTTTTCCATGCAATCAGCACGGTCTAGGTTTTGGACCGGTGAATCACTTGAATCGACCATCGATACAATTACAGGTCTTATAAAACTGTATATTACAATTTGGAAAGGGATGATCGAGTCGGCTCCCTTAAATTAGCAGGTTTTAGATTTAATTCAAGACGAAGATTCTTCCGGAAATCCGAGGATGTATGCTGTCGATGCAATGTCATCGAGATGGAAATTGCTTGTATGAATAAAAATTACATTTTTGTAGAGATATAAATAGAATTTCCTTAAATAGCATAGCATATCATGCCATCGTTCACTCAAAAACTTGGAGCACTTCTACCGATGAAGTTAATAAAACATAGAACACAAGACCAACAGGCATGACTTCGAACGGAAGTTATAAGCATGGGGTAAATAGAAAAAAATGTTAGAAGGAATAAAATTGACCTTTTTTTCTCACTGTTCCATAATTTTGAAAAGATTTTCTCATTTTGTAGCCATTAAATATTTAAATTAAATAAATCAATAATATTTTTGAAATAATCTTCTTATTTTGTAGCCTTTAAATTCAATAAATTACAAGAAAATATTTTAATTTCTAGTCGTTTTTTTCATTATTTTATCTTAAATGTGCACGTATCGTGTGACAACAAATCATTAATGTAGAT
>Ga0307515_10009046_pt1 | contig 19326 bp, 22 predicted proteins | sample 17_EM_MG_FD_194513 | JGI IMG/M metagenome (GOLD analysis project Ga0307515, IMG submission 194513) | Populus trichocarpa ectomycorrhiza microbial communities from riparian zone in the Pacific Northwest, United States - 17_EM | ecosystem: Host-associated > Plants > Roots > Unclassified | place...
TCCTTATTGGACAAATGTTTGTGAAGTTGTTATGGGTATGTGGTAGAAGTTTCAGGGGAAGATTCCATCAACCACACCATCCGGCTTTGCCACTCTGGGGGCGGCAGAGCCGCCACCAGTGCTAGTACTTTATATAGACGATTGTTAGATCCGAAACCCTTTCAGCTAGTACTATGTCTACAACAGTTATAATTATGGAACTGTGTACTTTGACGTCCATCCTCGGGAATCACTGAGTACTTGGGAATGATATTGGTGGTTAGGAGATCTCCTTCTCTGTATTAGATTTGTGTCTCTATATTCTGATACCCATAACCCCCAGTCGAGTAATGTTGCGGATGGCAGTATGTTAGTCGGGTGATATTGTATGAGTTCAGGCCATTTTGCTTAGGACTAGTATGCCCTTCACACCTAGCTAGATATGTGAGGGACTAAGCGCAGTCGAAACAGAATGCCCTGGCTATGGTCATTCTTTCCCCCAAGTCATAATATTGCAATAACGCCCTTTAGCTTAGGAAAAGAGTCAAGCTATTAAGTACAGAAACGCATACTAGTTACACAACCTTCCACCATACGTACTCTACACTGTCATAACGGATACTATACGTCGAATCATTAACGCCGGTAAAAGGCTTTCCCCAAGCTTCCGTTCACACATTCGCTACCCCTATAATACACCTCCCATAGTAATCCAATCGCTATGCACCCAAATACACGTGCCCGCTACGCAATGCCAATCTAATTGCTACTCCAAACCTCCTTAACCATCCTCCTCATTGCCGGTTCTTCGTCCTCGCTCTCATCCTCGAGATCGTATTCCTCTTCCCCCGGGACGGTTCTTCGCGGTTTCCACGGTCTCCAAATACCCTCGGCATCTGAATCAACATCATCTTCGTCGTCATCATCATCGTCATCGTCGCTATAATCATGGATTCCATGGCCGTACTCGTCTTCCTCGTCTTCCGCAAGTACAGGCTCGTCGGGGTAATCATTCGTGTGGTAGTCCTCCGCTGGGTGCAAGTTAGTATCCTCCCAAGGCACAGACAGGTAGACACAAACCATTAGAGTCCTCGTCATCGCTCGCATACACATCACTGTGATCCTCCTCCTCATCGGCGCCCTCATACCACCATGCCTCATCTTCACTCTCAGCAAACACAATCACGCCATACGCTTCCTCCCCCTCCCCGTGCTTTTTCCCCGCCGGCACCTCCTCGCGGAAATAAACATCATACACAAACCCATCCTCATCCTCCTCTGCCATGGCAACATCCTTATCCTTCTCCGCCCACGTGCCGCCTCCCACGCCACCGCCAATCCTATCCGTTGCAGTAGTAGTAGGGGGCAAGTTCCGGATCCCGTCATTCGTGTCGTCATCTAAATACTCCAGCACAAGCTTCTCCATCTCCTTCATAAGCTTTGCATCATGCTCATACCCCAGCGTAAGTCTGTCGCCACCCTTCTCCCGCGCCGCCTGCAACGCCGCCTTCTCCTTCGGATGTGTCTGCGGCTTTTTTCGCCCCTTGTTCGTTTCTGCCGGTTGTTCTATAGGCTCTGGTGAGGAATCACGCATGTCCTCGTCCTTGACGAGCTCGAACACGGCGCCGGCGCGCGGGGAGTACGGGTGCGGGTGGCGTGTGCGCGCACGTTTCGAAAGCTGGTATTTTCTTACGGGAGCGATCTTGCGTTTCCGCGATGGAGGCGGGGTGGCGGAGGGAGGTTCCGGGAGTGGGATCTCATCGTCGGAGGGCTTCGGCTGGAATGTTACCCCCGGTGGAAGCGTGTGCGCAAGCCGGAAGACGTAGGAGGGGTTTAGCGTTGAGTCATCGACGTCGGAGGTTTTGATGCGCTTTGTGGAACTGGTGGGGACGTCTAGGCTTGTTAGTAGGGCCGGGTGGGAGGTAGGAGGTACGTACAGAGTGCTGGAACAGGGGCTTCGTCGCGGGCTCGCTTGATCCGGATTGTGTGCGGCGGGATGAGGGGGGGTGTAGCAGTCCCAGCGGAGGCGACGGTAGCGGGCTGCGATGCGGGTGGTAGCTGTGGTGTCGACATTGTTTGTGCGGTATGGTGAGGGTCGGGTGGGATGAGAGGAAGAAGGTGCTGAGAAACAAACCGGGGCTAAGCGCCATGCATGTAACCGCTGAGACTTACCCGGAACGAACCTTATGTTAACCTCAGCTCAGCCCCCAGTTCAGCCCTACGAATCCTTCTTTGGGACATCTTAACAGGCTTGAAACCTGTTCTGATCATTCACAGTGTTGCAAACACCGGGGTCGCAGGCTTAAAGCTTCCTCCGATCATGATCACTCGCGGTGGTGTAAACACCTGCAGAGATTACTCTTTTGTTCTGCGGGGTCTACCTTTCGTAGAAACTGGCCATGTACCCAGTGTTAGCATTGATTTAAAGTTTGCAGTCTTCATTATCATGGCCAAAACGCTGCAGAGATAAGAACTGATCGTTTAGCCTAACCGGTAGGACACGCATATGGCGCTATAAACGTCGGCGGGCTCAAAACTTGCTCCGATCATGATCAATCCATGGTGCTGTAAACACAAAGGTCGCAGGTTTGAAACCTGCAAAGATGACTCTTTTGCTCTTCTTTTAACCTGCAGTAGAGCCTACAGTGCCACGATCACTGGGCTGTTCACGGATTGATTTCGGGTATTTACTTCAATCTACAGCAAGTGATCTTGTTTAAAACTACCGCATATACAAGAACCGATCGCCTAGCCTAACTGGCAGGGTGTAGCGCTATAAACGCCCGGTAGCAAGCTCGAAACCTGTTCTGATCATGCACAGTGCTGTAAACACCGGGCTCGCAGGCCTAAAACTTACAGAAGTCATTATTTTGTTGCTCTTTTCTCAAGCTCTTACCGTCTCTTCGTAGCGGCTAGGTACTTAGTCTTAGAACTAATATAGTTATTTAAGTTATGATCATGGTTGTAATCACCGTAAATATAACAACCGAGTGCCTAGCCTAACTGGCAGTGTATGGATATGGTGCTATAAACACCAGGTAGCAGGCTCAAAACCCGTTCCGATGCTGTAAACGCTGAGGTCGTAGGTTTGAAACCTGCGGAACTATTCTTTTACCCCCGCTTTTCCTATCGTAGATTCTGCCTTAGTTCGTAGCATAGTGCTAGGATTGATCACAGCGCTAACTGTGATCAATCCTAGGCTCGCAGGGTTGATATCTGCTTCGATCAATAACCCACGGTGCTATAAACACCAAGTAGCAAGCTTAAAACTTGTTCCAATTAATCCACGGTGCTGCAAACACTAAATTTGCAGGATCGAAGCCTGCTCTGATTAATCGCAGTGCTGTAAATACTGAGACAACTTCTGCAGGTTTGAAACCGTCAGAGTTATTTTTTGCTCTTCATTTCCCGCCATCTTCGTAGCAGCCGGTCGCGTACTTTAGTGCTAGTGTTGATATCTCAAGGTTAAAACCCTCAGACACAGGAACTGATCGCTTGGTCTAATAGGCATGGTATGGTACTATAAATGCTAGGCAGCAGGCTCGAAACCTGAAGATATCATCCATTTGTATTTCTTTTGCCATACCTAGCCTAGGATGATCTGTTAGAAATAATCGACCGTGGAAGATAATCTGATAGTAAAGTACACAGCAATGCCGTATTCAGGCTTCTCGCCACAGAAATCGCTAGTGAAGACACATAATTAAGGGAAACGCCATAACCCCTACAGTAACATAGGCATATCGCCTAAAACCCTTGCAGTAACCTCGTCTGGTATTTCGTTACCACCCCCTCCACGCTTCGTGAGTCGGAGGAGGAACTCCAGGTCCGGTAGATTCCTCTAGGGCCATCCCACGAAACACGCACCTCTGATCCGCATTCCTCAGCCCAATCACAACCACTGCGGCTCCAGTCACCGAAATCTCGCCCACAATATCCCTCAAAGTAGCATTGGGGTCAATCTACACCAATCACATCAGTTTCATCCAAACCTGTGCACAGAACTCTTCTTACCGCCTCATTCCCTTCTCCCCTCCACTCCGCCGCCCAAACGCCGTTTCTCATGTACCCATCCCAGCCTAGATACCATTTATCGTAGATATTCAACAATCGGCGCTCAATTTCCTCCCACAACTCCTCGATATTCTCGTCGCCGGTACATTCACTAGAGGACATTATGTTGTTCCGTTGGATCTTACAGCGTCCGGTTCCCTCGGCGGCCTTGATTTTCTTGAGGAGATTCAGCGGCGGCGGGAGTGTACACTCCCACTCAAACAGAGGGTGGAAGTGGACTGTGCCTGTGAGGGAGCTGCGGACGCACGGGATACGGAGGAGGATCAAGGGGATGGCTGACCTAGTATGGTCTTCAGCGGCGGCTTCTTCGTAAGCTGGTGGTGGAGTGAGGTTCTGGAGAGGAGGTTGGCTATTGATTCTTTCAAGAGGATAGCCGTTGTCATCTGAGTCTTGGGGGATCGGTAAGCGTCTTTGAGATCCACCGGGACTATCGCCCGGGACGCTCAGCAGCAACGGGTCCACGGTTTGGTCATTCTCGATAACTGGGTGGAGCGATGGTGTCTTGTGGGAGATGTAGTTTAGTTGGTATTGCTCGATGTGAAGCACAGAAACACCACCATCCCCGTCTGAGTCTTCGGGGCCGACAATCCTGATTTCCGGGGTAGAAGTACTCGGCGCCGGGGTATTGGGGGGTTGCTGAATGTTTTCGTTTTTCTTCCCCGTTGCGGCGGGGATCTCAGCGAGACTTGCGCCCGCAATCTCACTCAAAGTCTTGGGAGAAGGCATTTCTTCGTTGTTATTGTCGGCCTCGATATCGGGGTTCATAACTTTGAGAGGGTGGTCGGTGGATTCTGCCATGGTGCGTATTTAATAGTGAAAAGAGGGGTAGCGGAAAAAAGTGTGTGGGAGGTATATATTAAAAGTGTGTGAGAAAATTAGTGATGAGGGTTGTAGGTGGAATTTAAAAAATGAGGGTGCAAGATGGGAAGTTGAAGGAGGTTGGGGCTCAGTTCGAGGACCGTTATTTAAGCCTTATTCCCCGCTATTGCCTGTTCCACAAGGCGTAAGTAAGGCTGTCCCAAGAACGAACCTTGCTTTTGCCGGCGCTATGAAAAAGCTTAATTAGAGGCAAATCGAAGCAATATTTAGAATGATTAAGTTTGCATTTTGCGAGGCGAAGGTAAGGTGGATTGTGTCATCACCGTCGGTCACCCGTTATGCTATGGCATTCCAAACATCGCAATCTGTTTACCCACTATCGCCTCGCTCCATCCTGCCACTAATACTGGCTTCCTACAGCTTTGTTCAACGTGACCACATCAATACGATTGCCCATCGAAGAGTGCTTTTTTGGATGAGACAAGTTCTGGCAGCGGAGTTCGTGAATTTCGTGTCTGACAAAGCTTCGTGGATAGACGTACAATATCAAGCTTCAATTGCTGAAGAGCAGGGAAGCTTACAGTACCCGTGTGGTACGCAGCCTAGTGTTCTAGGAATTCGGAAGCGATCAATGTAAAACTTTCCATGCCCCATAGAAACGGTTCCTGGGTTAAGGGAAACGAGACAGACGCATAAGTTACCGCCGCCGGCTTCATCCATGAACGGTGGCTAGAGTGCGAGGGTTAGGGGTCTCATGCGGAATCCTGGTATTCCAGAGACATAGGCTCCATCTAACACGTTCATTTGGTAACATCTCGTGTGACAGTATAGGGGGATTCGCTAGGCTGGCTCGTTGAATGTCGTAAAAGTCTGGAGGAGTTGTTGTGGCGAGTTTACCCTCATGAACACTGTACTTCAGCATCACCAGATAGGCTCTTAGAAGGGGCATACCCGCAAAACTTCTGGGTATGAACGTCGTACTCTGCAATCTTAGCAATCTCGGCTGTTATTGAGAGTATTTTGGTGGTGGTCGTTGTTGCAAGTGCTCAATCTTCATCATTGTTATTGGGCTGAATTTTGAGCGTTCTGACACAGAAGCTGTAATAGGCGTAGATATTGGTCAATAGTATAGGACTACAAGTGAAGTGCGAAAACTTGAGGTTGATGGATAGCAGTGAAAAATATGGGATGGCTATAGGAAGCCGCGCCTGTCAGGTGGCCGCCAGGAGGGTGCATACTCGAACTAAGGGCATAATACACCAAGCAGGAACCCGCCAGACGTCAACCCCAATTCTTTCCCTCGGTGTCTCTCTCCAACAACTTTCCTACCACCCACATCCATCTCCGCCCATCCCTATCCACCAACCAATTAACCGCCATGCGTTTCGATTATCTCCTCACGCTCCTTCTACTCCGACTCCCGTTGGTGAACGGAGATTGCACACCATGCCGTACGGAAGCTATCCAAGCACTGTGCCCACTTCCAGGTGTTGAGTACAACCATGATCCCTTATGCCTCTGCCCTAGGATCGGGGAATACAGGAGCACTCTCAAAGGGTGTGTTGGGAGAACTGGTAACTGCAACAATAACGACTACCTGTACGAGGAAGAGTACATGGACACTGACTGCAGTCAATATGAGAAATATTTCAGAACGGAAACAACCACCTTTCCGACTATCACCGTCATTCTCAGGGGTTTCTCCACTGTTATCACTAGTACAGACTTGCTTGCTGCTGCATCTAGCCCGACTGCTACCATCAGCGACGTACAGGGGAGCGGCACCAGTGTCTACGCCCCGGAGAGCTATCCTACCTGGACCTCCGAGGTGAGCAATGGCATGTCACCATGGAAGATCGGCACCATTGTCGGTGGTATTCTCGCAGGGCTTCTTACGGTTGCCCTCCTCGGTTTCAGCGCTTTTCTGGTTGCGAGAAGGAGAAAGCGAAAGGCTGCAGTGAGAAGGTTAGAGGTGTCACCGGGGAAGGAGGACGATGCTGTTACGGGGGTTGCGGAGTTGAGTACTTCCGCAGCGTTGAGTCCTCCTCCTATAATTCCAGAGTTGGATACCTCCACTGCGGTTATGGAGTTGAATCTTCCACCCAATATTAGAGAGCTGGGTCCTTTCCCGAGGGAGACGAAGCATGAGCTGCACGGTTGAAAAGGCAAAAGGATAGGGTGTCCCACGGTGAAATTTTTTGTGAATAGGGAAGGAGACTTACGAGCTGGCTCTGACTGGTATGTAAGGGAGGAAATGTACCGTGTTGTACTGTACTGAATCTGTTGGAACAAGCGTAATTTCGGAAGAGATTGGGGAGGGACGTCTAGGTGTAAGAATCTACACGACTAGTATACATTCCTACCGGTGAAGGTTGCAATATGAAGAGAGCAGTGCTTGTGTATAAACTATGGTAGTAAACACATCATATCTCCTATTTGCAGCCATGAAAACCAATCGACAAGCACATGAATCGCCCACCATCGCCGTACATACCCTTCGGCAGCCAGTACTATCACCCCCACATTCTGCAATGCTCTGCCGATGGGAAACTAATCCTTATCGCTGCCGTGAAATTTTGAGCCTAGAGATGCAGGTAGAAGCGCGGAGCAACGCTGGTGTGTTGGATTTGCATTCACTAGGAATGCGCACCGAATCATTAATTATCACACTGTGACTCGGTACCCCTCGCTTAGCAGTATACCTGCGATTTGTCACAACCAGGGAAGTCAATTAATCAGTTGTTCAATCAAAGTTTTGAAATATTGCGTACAACCGGAGTTCCGATGCACATGTTGCATGATATTAATCCACGCCACAGTATTGCACCGCCACAGATGTTCCGTTCGGACATCTATCCACCTGCCAATTAACCCACGACCGTTAGTTAATCGGAACCCTTATTTTCTCCCTCCGAGACTACGTTAGCCGGGAAAAAAAGGGATGGCGGGTGGGAGCTCATGATTTCCAAGCAGATCATAAGCAAACCCCCACAAATCGTGAGTTAGCGGAGTTCCTGAGTTTGTGCTACAACGAAGCACGGATGATGGAATGCTGCCAAACCGCTACCCCGTACGCCTACGCCGCATAGTACCTGGGGAATTTTTTTTAGCTTGGCTTTTGGGGCCTAGGAGAATTCGATGGAAATATTGTAACTTGGGCTACCAGAGGTAGAGGTTTTAAAACCAGCCCCTTTGCTCCTCGGAGTCCAGCATGTTTTCTCGATCCATACTCAACATTCTCAAGACCACTACAACAACAACTTCCAAACGCCTCACCCTCTCCACACGCTTCGCTTCATCAAATCTACCAAAAATGTCGTCCACTGCCTTCCTCGACGCCGTCCGCAACCGCCGCACCATCTACGGCCTCGAAGCAAAGTCTCCCATCCCAGACTCAAAGATCATCGACATCGTCAACGAGACCATCAAGCACGTCCCCAGTAGCTACAACTCGCAGTCCGCCCGTGCTATCGTCCTGCTTAAGGCTGAGCATGAGAAGCTGTGGGATATCGCCATCGAGGTCTTGAAAGCTATCGTCCCTGCCGAGGCTTTCCCGCCTACCCTCGAAAAGCTTAATGCCTTCAAGGCTGCGTACGGAACTGTTCTGTGGTTTGAGGGTGAGTTTTATCTGTTGGGGGAGGGGATGTAATGCTGATAAGAGAAGACCAGGACTCTGTTAGAGCTATGCAGGAGGCTTTCCCGCTCTATGCCGATCGCTTCCCTGAGTTCTCCAACCACGCTTCGGGTATGCACCAGTTTGTGGCGTGGACAGCGCTCGAGGCCGAGGGCTTTGGTGCTAATCTCCAGGTGAGTTCACACGTTCGGAAGTTTTGATGAGGACGAGACTGATTTTGGTAGCACTACAACCCCTTAATTGACGAGAAGGTTCGCACGGAGTGGAATATCCCTGAGAGTTGGAAGTTGCAGTCGCAGCTGGTTATTGGAACTCCTACGGTCCCCGCGGGAGAGAAGGCTTTTAAGCCGTTGGAGGAAAGAGTCAAGATTTTTGGTGCTGATGCGTAATTTTTGTTATTTGCGTGAATGATGGGTTTGTTCCAGCGGTTTGTTTTTGTTTGATAGAATGGATATATCAATTATGGGTCATCAATGCGGAATAGTTAGTGAAGTGCAGCTCATTTGGTGTTTTGTTTGTGGGTGAACTTGAAGTTAGTCCGATAGATCATCGATTTTGCTATCATTTGAAGCGCTTATCAGGCCCATCTATTCGACGGCCGAAAGCAACAATTTCTGGGTGCCGATTACACCGCCATTTGTGTCGAGAAGCTGGGCGGTCGGAGCTGTGGCTGCAGAAGTTGGAAGTAAGGTTTGTCACGCGCCTCTGGCCGTATGCAATACCGTAAAAGCTGAGGTGGCAAGCGCACCTGAATACAGACACCTTTCAAGTTTGGTCGTCGTAATCCTCAGGCCCGGCACCAAATAACTTGTGGCATGCCCAAAAGAGGGAATAGCTAGATAGGTTCCGAGACTAGGCTAAGTAGTGCACCGCGCTACCAAGTTAGGGTATGTCAGTTTCCATTAACTAACACTCGATATTAGTTCAAAGTGGCGAGTCGTGACTGAGCCTGTCCCTCCAGTCGTTAACGCAATCTCACAGATTAAAATGGCATAGTCTAAATTTTGCCTCCGGTGATTTCTTGATTGCGAAAGCGGTTCTCGATTCATCTTTTCAGGAACTGTATTCTACACCATTTATGAATTCGGGCCGTTGACGAATACCAGGTTTATTATCCGGCTGATCTGTTGCCATGCCGGCCTGCAAGGGTGTCTTAGCACCTTCTGTTTCTTATCAGATCTTCGGGTCTAGGAATCCGTTCAACACTCGACCAAGCAGCTGGGTTCTTGATCATGTAGACTTCGCTTTAGTGTCGCTCAATCCTGCTTCGACATTCCCTTCCCCACGTGTTGACTTGAAGTTCCTTCTCTGCATCTTGGGTCGACCCTGCGATATCCAGTCGCTGTTCCTTGGATAGAAGAAGTAGGCTGCTATCATTCAACAATCAAACTAAGAGGAATATACTCTACAGTAGTGTTGCCATGATGATGCTCGGCTCTTGATGCCGTCATCGATACCAACAAGATAGGTTAATCTCAGTGTGAGTTGTTATGACGTAGCTTTAGTGTTTTAAGTCTGTTCGGGGATGGGGAGTTGGAATAAAGGCAGAGGTGAATGGGTGGGTCCGAATTACAGTTTTCAACAGAATTGAATTTCGTTTTGCTACAGAAGCCAAGGGCAACTCTATTCTTGCTGGCCAGATTTTCATCTCACTCGCAAGTTCATCCGTTGCGAGGCGGGGGGGTGGAAACGTCTGGTATAAGAGAGTAGACCAACTCCTGGTACGGTGTTTGGAACTGATTTAATGCAAACTGCACAAACTGACTTGGTCTGTGATATAGTGCGGGCTTAGGGCTATTAGCCCTTTGCCATCATACTGTATTACTTTGGATGCTAGAAAGACTTGTTGATTGACTGATCTTCTCGAGGCTATAAGGCCGTATATATACAGACTTGACTCCTATATCCATATCCACATCCGTGTCCATATCATATCCGTTTGCATCTCCGTTTGCACTGATATGAGCCGCTCTCCTGAGGCATATCCTCATACACCAACTGCATATCAAACGGACCTAAGGCTGAAGCTCACGATGCAGGTACACATGCAACATACTGAACATCGGACAGAAAGAGTGATTGATTATGATTGCCATGGCCGATATCAAAGTAACCAGACGGTCTCTAGATTGATTAGATTAAATTACTCGTCATAAAAAGAAATGGGTGCAAAACTTCTATACATAGCCTCATTATACCCAAAACAGTTTGTTATTTAAGGCAATGTCTCAGATTATTACCTAAATGGGGTGTCCGGATACTTTTGATATCGGTGAGTAGAATACAAAACACCGAGCTGCAACTGCGAGATCTAGGCTAACTGCACTCCGCCCCTCTCCTCCCATCCTCCTGTAATCTCTTCATGCCCCCCCTCCCCCCTCCCCCCTCCCCCTCCCCCTCCTCCTCCTCCAGAGGCCCCCACTTTAATGGCTCTAACCCCAACTCCTTCCTCCTCTCGTCAATCCTCCCACACCTCTGCCCAATATCCTCATTCTTCACTTTCTTCAGCGCCTTACTCATAGGATACGGATACCTCTCCAGCCATTTCAACCACGCCTTATCACCCTCAGCAAATCTAAACCCATGGCACACTGGACACGCCATCAACTGTCCACAGCTCATGACAAGATAATCAAAATTAAATGCAACTCCACATCCGGGACAAAACAATCCTTTTCCAGCACAGAACGGACAAACCCCCCAGTACTGCTCTATTGCCTCGGGGCCGGACGGATTGATAAAGAATGTTTCGTCGGCTGCCGGGGGAGGGAGGAGTGATGGAGCGGCGCAGCGCGTCTCGGAGGGGTGCCAGAGTTGTTTGGCAGAGAAAGGTATGTAAGTGCATCTTTGGCCGTCGATGGTGAAGCGTCCGATATCGTATATGTAGGAGTACTTTGGCTCGATTATGTACACACCTGATGCGGTGACGGAGGTGACGAGGAAGAGCTTGTGGCGCGAGATGTCGGTGGGGCAGCGCCGGATTACGAGGTCGCCCACAGAAAGCGGTGGGAGGTTGGTGGTTTTGAAGGAGCTTTCCTCGATAGATGGAGCCTTCGGAGAGGCTGCGGTGGTGGGAGGTGGTTGCTCGGGAGTAGTCATAGCTAGAGGGTTTGTGGAGATGTTTGGTTGGTGAGGGAGTGATCGATGGGGTTTGAAAGAAAGATGTGTTCTTATCCGGGCGAGACCATGTATGGAGCTTGCTACCCCAACCAATTTTATTTCCAGTCTAATGTACTGGAGCACCTGTGTTTGTATTTGAAGCTTGAGTTTATTCTTGCGAAGATACCTCATCTAATCTAATCTTATCTATCACATCCCATGTGATCTTGAATTTAGCTATTTCCACTCAACTCATTAATTGGGTTTTAAGCAACATGGAAAGCCGAGAGTCTCCCAAAATAATTGGGCGTTATTGGACTACGATATAAACAGTGGAGACCCCCTCCATTAGAAGCATATAGGAGAGGTTTAGAACCACACTCAGATCCCAAGGCCCCAAACCCTAGAGCTCGTCTCAAGTCCATAAATCAATAGAGAGTAAACTAAAACGATGCTTACCCCTTTTGGCTTTTACACCAGTTGTTTAGCGTCACTGGAGAGGAGAATGGCAGAGAAAGATTCCAATTGACTTCGTTACAGACATGACAATTCCACAAGTCATATATGCATAGTTACCATCAAAGAGCAAACAAACAGATATAGAAAAACCCCGGAAAAAGAGCAAAAAACTATTAACATCACCACACAGCCAGAGACCCATATAAAAGTCTGCCATCCTATTTCACCACACCACATGTGAAAACTTCCACCAACCCTATTTGACAGTGACCAAAACCTTCGCCTTTGAAAGCTGCGCCGCAACATCCTTCGAGCCAGGAAACGGCCGTCTCACCAGCCTCCTTGCAATGATACAGCTCACGACTGCATGGTTCTGGGATTCTTCGTCTTCGTCGTCTTCGTCGACGTCGGCCGTAAATGTGACATCCTCCATTGTGTCCGGGTCATATCGAACCCCAAGCTTAATGCTTTGGTCGATTTCGTAGAAGGCACGCTGGCATCGGAACTCTGCTGCAAGCTTTCTAGCGTAGCAAGCAAGGTCTCTGAGTGATTCGTATGCCGAGTCATCGAGCCGAGGCGCATCAACTTGCAATGCGTGGAGATGGGATAATATATACTGCATTTCGTGTTCGACTTGTTCGAGGTTACGCTGGACCTCAGAATTCTGGAAAAGAAGGGAAACTAAGCACAGCGGGATCAGTTTCATTACTTGGTTCAATCGATAATTGCTCACCAGTGTATGCCCTCCAAAATTCCGACTTCTCGTGGCTGCTAGATCGGTCTGATCGACGTTAGAAATCATGGATGACTAAATTACCCTTTCCTCTCTTCTGTGCAAAGGGGAGTTTCCTACCGCCAGCACTAATCGACTGATGAAGGCTAGTCATATGTGCAGTTTCATTTCTATCTAGGGTAGGAAACCACACCGAGAAAATGTTGTTTTCAATGTATTCCCAAGTCACTGTTTCAACGAGCTGTGCAAATTTCAGTGTGGCGATTGACGAAACTCGAAATGTTAATTTCCCCCGCAAGACATCGTGTAGCTGTTCCGGGGGGCAAACTTGTCCCCTCGGTTTCGAGGCCTTCCGCGACCACGCATTAACCTGATATCTATGAGCGAATAATATCAATTAGTGTCAGGGCTGAGACTGACCTTGTAATGAAGGGCACGAAGTCTGGGTTCGAACTCTTCATCTGTAATATTATCCAGGCCAGTGCCGACGCTATTTACCGATTTGATATACGATGCCTTTACGCCTTCAACCTTGCTTTTGAGTGTATCCATGTCGTTTTGATGTTTTGCTGTTGTTTCTGCAAAGCGTTGTTTCTCATCGGCTAGACTAAGTTGGAGGTTTTCAGCCCTAGTCTTATATTTACTTCTTGAAGCGTAAAGTTTCTTGTTTTGAGCCACTAGTTTCCCGTTTTCATCTTTCAGAAGCTGATATAGATCGTGCCAATAATCTGCCTCCTCATTGAGACTCTTAAAGCGGGATAACTGTCTCGTAGCCTCCGGCGTTGGGCTAGATGCGACATCGGCCGAGAAATTCATGGTTTGCTGTGGCGGGGGTTTCATGGCTTTACCATGGGCATCGTCACATTTTCCGATATTCTGATCGTCGTGTTTGGTTCCTTGGGGGGTTTCAATCGCCCACCCTGGGGAAGACTCCACTTTCTTTGATGCCTGCGGTCCATCCTCGAAGTTCTTCTTCAAAGCTTCTACTCGTCCCACTTCGTACTCACACCGTGGCGCTGCACTGTCGGACCCCGCACCCGCGGTAATGGTATCATTGCTGTTATCGGCGTGAGGAGAGATTTCGGTCGGTTGAGACTCGTTCTGAACTCTCATGTCAACATAAACTTTCCCAGCAGCTACGTAGTGTGTATCGGTACCTACTTCAGACGCTTTGCGTTGAGTTGGGGATGGCTGTGATTGAGAACGTTTCTGGGGCTGTTGTACTTGTCGTTCTTGATTTCTAAGGTAAACACTTGAACTGGTTTAAGAGGAGTAGTACGGATTTACCCTGGAGGCTTAAGATTCCCCAACCGTTCCGATACGATCGGGAGTGCCTGGTTTGATCTGTGCCCATGTTCTAGACGTGGAGTTTGTAAAAAACTAAGAGCTCAGGGCGTCGTTGAACTTATATACGGATTTAAAGGGATTCTGGTTGTCAGACAGACAAAAGTATATCGTAGTGTCTGTATGAGGGAGCGATTGTGTGTCTGTACGAGGTAGCGGGGTTAGGAATGATCTTTAGGCTTGCTGGAGCGACAAACTCGGGCGCCGAGTGCCTATTGGGTAGATCGGCAGTAGTGTGCCACCCAATAAAAATTACCAGAACCACGGCTTTATTTCGGTAACGTAATCCTAGCCTCGTGTATGTCGCGAAAGATGACGATGCAAGCGGTTGTGACTGTACAGGATCCAGGTCGATCTTTAGGCTGGACAGATAGAGGAGGTGGTTGGAAGCGTTATCGGGGCCCGAGAATTGTGAGAGGTACCCATCATTCCTGCCGTTGAGAATGAAAGGTGATGCCGGGATGTAGACGCGGGGGCAGGAATGTGGCGTCAACGTTCACTGCTGCCTGCTGTCGAACGCCTGCGCTTACGCATGATATCCCGTTGACAACACACCAACTTTCTGCAGATCGGAGCGCCTACCCGACCGGCGAGGCTGCGCTTGGAAAGTGCAGATTATGATTGCAAGGAACAGAAAAGGAATGCGTTTCAGCTGGCGGGGTAAGTACTAAATGCGTATCAGTGCAATGTACTGCAGTCTGCGTGACTTCTGTTCAACGTCCATGCTCTCACTCCATTCATTCCCCGCTGAAACGATTAGCCATGCGCGTCCCATATTGTACTGTAACACAATTCTTAGGTCTAGAGACTGTTAAATCATTCACTCCCAGTCTTTTTCTATGACTGCTTCCAACTACCACATTTACTCGATCAGCTGCACAACCGAAGCCTATTACCTCTACCACCTCACATACTCCCTACTAAGTACGGTACCATCGTAGAAGATGGGGAAGAGAATCGCTCCCTCTACAGTACTTCCGAAGGACGATCGGTTTATAGTTGGGGTTGATTTCGGAACAACGTAGGTACTCGGCGCTGCCTGTGGTCCTATTTTCTAACGCAATTCTTAGTTTCACCTCGGTAGCATTTGCCCATACCGCTAGCCCAGACGTTGTAAAGCTCGTAGACACTTGGCCAAACAGCAGTGCGGGAAACAACTCTGCCAAGCAGGTTCCCTCCGAGCTTCACTACATCAATCCTCGAACAAGGGAAAATTGTTGGGGTTATGCGATTCCTAGTAAGGGTGCATCGGCTCCAGCGCCTTTGCAATGGTTCAAGCTCTTGCTACAGGAGAAAGCTACACCGGCGATGCGTCAACAGCCAGCTGTACCGTTCCGGCGAGTAAGCAATGCAAACCGAAGAGGGAGGATGACACTGGAAGGATTCCTCGGCGACATGAGCCTTTCCGGGCTATCCCAAACAGCAGGACCGTCCGACTCCTTCACTCCGCCGGCCAACACCCCCGCTCAAAGTACGGCAAAGAAACTTCAAGAGCTGGGTCTCACTCCTGTTGCGGTCATTTCCGACTTTCTCTCGGCTATTCGAGAAACCACGGTGGCTAGTATTGAGGGAACATATCCAGCTGACCTTGTCAGAGAGACCAAAGTTGAATATGTATTGACCGTACCGGCTATGTGGTCCGATTCTGCAAAGAGTCATATGGTGCGGGCGGCAGAAGCAGCTGGTTTTGGGACACACCGCGTCGACTTTGATCTTGTTAGTGAACCAGAAGCAGCTGCGTCCTATACCCTCAAAGTCATGCAACCCCATAATCTTAATGTAAGTTGAGTATTCCAGTAATCTATTTATTGTATCACGAGGTTGTATTGACTAGCTTAGCTCGGGGACACATTCGTCGTCTGCGATGCGGGAGGAGGAACTGTGTGAGTCCACACCCGTTGGAAAATACTACTGAACGGCGGATAGTAACAGGGCAATCAGGGACTTGATTTCGTACACGATCACCAATTTGGACCCACTCCAAATTAACGAGAGTGTTAGTGGCGATGGTAATAGATGCCTACAATTATAATCGTTCCTTTCGGTTCTAAATGTACCCAGGAGAAATGTGCGGGTCGGTCTTTTTAAATATGCGTTTCGAGGAATACATTCGGTATGCCTCTGCACCCTTACCACCTTAAGGCGTCCTCGCTGACAATGAGGTAGAGGGATGATAGGAGACAAAGTTTTCGATGGCTTGAAGGTACAATCCGTAAAGTACATCACAGAACTATCACTCACCTCCGTGTTCAGCAACGCTCGAAGAGACAAATGATGCAAACATGGGAGGACAATGTTAAGTTCAAGTTTGGGAATAACGTTAGTGGTGAAGAATACGAAGTTAGCGTTCACGGGGTTCCAGACAACAAAGACAAGAAGATCGAAGATGATTACCATATCATACAGCCGTAAGTGAAATCTCCTCAGACTGTCTCCAAAGCGATTTCATCAGGGATAGATATCTTCTACTGAGTTTCAAGCCCATGTCCAAATAGCAAGGCTAACTACACTTACGTATAGCCACGAAGTGAAAAAGATATTCGACCCTATCGTGGATTATATAATTAAGTTAGTGAAAAGACAAGTGGCCGATGTGAAACGCCAGGGCCACAACGTTGCTGTATGTCAGACCTGAGTGTTACCAGTACGGTGTCACACGGGCCAGCGGCCCGATCAGGGACTGGGAGCGGTTAATGATCCACAGAACGAGAATGAGCTGTCATTCTGATTTCCGGGGCTCTGCTGTCGTTTTCATTCCCATCGGGTCGAGGCTCGTCGTGATTTTCCCCAGTCACTAGCCGCCGAATTTGACAGCTCACAAAATCCTTAGGCTATTCTTCTTGTTGGCGGGTTCGGCTCATCCCAATATCTTTTAAGCCGGTTGAGAACTGCGAATTTTGGACCTGGTAAATCCATCGAAGTCCTCTCGCCACCGAATGCGTGAGTAATCTAATTATTTACCTCTACTAATATAACTGACATTGAATGGATGCAGACGGACTGCAATTGTAATATTTAGTCCAACCTGTTCTTTCAATGAAATCCTGCTAAATCTAACAGGCTCGCGGCGCGCTCTTACGAGGACTGGAAGGCTCCATCGTCAGGGAACGGCGCGCGCGAAAAAGCTATGGATGCAGTGCCTCAGCTCCATACGTGGAAGGGGAAGGTCTGGAAGCCCAGATGTGCTGGCAGAGTGCCAGCGATAGATATGTGGTTAATGGCCATATGGATTGGTATATTCAACGGGTAAAAGCCTTTGCGCCATTTCCTTTCATAGGGCTGACTTCGGGCAGGATATGGTAATCGAAGACACATTATCGACTTCGATTAGTTTTTACCGCATGGTTCCGGTCCCATCTGGTGGTCGTAATGCCCGCCCTTGCCTCGAGTTTGAAGACGAACTTCTTGCGTGCGATGATGAATACCCACCAGATTACTCATGGAAAATTCCAGGTGGTGCGTACCCCTGTGTTTATGACTTTTGGCAACCTATTGGCTAACACTTGTTTATATAGCTGTCTATCGCATTTGCACCCTCCACTCCGATCTGTCAGCTGTACAGAACAGAAGGTTCCCCAAAGTGAGCAACTCGCTCGGGCAAATGTTCTACCGTGTTGAGTTCGAACTACGGATGACTTTGGTGTCGGAGGTAATATTGTCCCCCAGCGCTACTTGGCTATTGTTGGTATTAATACAACGACTTCAGGTCCTCAAGTTTGAGCTGCTGTTTGATGGGAGACCGTATGGCGAGGTGACAGCAAAATTCGAGTGAAATTGATTGTGATTGAGGAGGATATTTGGTGATATCAGGTACTTTTTTTGTAGTTAGCTGTCATGTTAATGTATTTTTTGTTCACTAGTTGTGCCCTTCCTTTGCATTGGGAGAGGTGCTAGGATATTCTAGGCCTTTTGGCAGTACAAAGGGTCAGGAAGCCTGGTAGAACAGAAGATTAATCGTATTGTGGTTGAATGAACCTTAGTAGTTATTAGTGCGTATATTGATAGTTTAGCAATGCTTTTTGTGGGAAATTTTAGCTTCATCTATTTACAAGTGCTTCATTTTTGGGCTTTTTTTTTCAAGTAGTGTCATTTTCCAGTCCCAGTCGGGAGATTTGTGTTGAACCTCGCTCAACGACGTAATTTCTGACTACCAACCATCTACTCAGACCATTCAATGAAGATGCCGTTATGGCATTCTTGTCTCAATGCGCACTAAATACATATTCGTTATTGAGGAAGTGTTTTTGTAACAAGCTATATTTAGTTAGTCTGCTCTGTAGAAGTTGATAAACGAAACCTTATCTCAACCTCAATACTCATCCCCCCCAGTCTCGAACTTTTACTAGTTCTGTACCCGTAGGTAGTCCGAGACTACTCGCCCCGTACAGTTCTTTCGTCCCTTTCTCAAGTCCACAATTCTCTTGATGCAAGCGGATTAGTCATTGGTAAACACAAGCTCTCAGAACTTAAGGTAGTGAGGGATGAGGAGTAGAAAGATATGAACCGGCTGTTGAAATAACAACTTTCGATATCGAACAAAGGGCTAGAAAGTATGCATCCCGGAAAAGCATGCAGTTAGTCGACTAACTGGCAAAAAATAAACGCACTCAAAGACTAGCTAATAATGATGACGCCTGTCGCCCGCTAATAATGCAACAGCGTTTTAGTTTGGGATGACAAGTGAAAGAAATTTGCGTTCGCTTCTGAATGGCTAATTGTGTTTATAAAGACTTTCTCTCCTTCCAATTCAATCATCCGCCTCATGTTCAGTATCGTCAACCTTTTTGTTCCATTTTCCATAGGAAAGTCCACCTTAAAAAGACGCACACTCACTCTAACCATCCACGGTCCATTAAGTTGCGTCTGCTGCTGTGGCATCTAGTGCACAGGACATGTTGACAAGACTGGGGTAGTGTGATCCTGGTCAGACTCAGCTTCTGCTTCTGCTTCGCTGACAATAAACTTCGATATGTATGTATGTGTTCTTTCCGGATCAAGTATAAGAGATAGGGTATACTGGCTAGGTACAGGTATGCCGGTAGGGTATAAGGTATTATGATAGGGCACGGTACCTTATGCATATATCGACAGTCTCTCTTTCCGTATCCCCTACAGGCTCGTTTTCTTCAGATAGGTTGCATTTCCCGTTTAGGTAACAGCATATGTCTATGAGTCAGAGAAAAGT
>Ga0307515_10009047_pt1 | contig 19324 bp, 17 predicted proteins | sample 17_EM_MG_FD_194513 | JGI IMG/M metagenome (GOLD analysis project Ga0307515, IMG submission 194513) | Populus trichocarpa ectomycorrhiza microbial communities from riparian zone in the Pacific Northwest, United States - 17_EM | ecosystem: Host-associated > Plants > Roots > Unclassified | place...
TTTATTTTCCAAACTCTTGAATGTGAACACTAAACCTTGTAAATCATATACATGAAAAAGCAATATATACTTTTGAACGACCATACTTTAAAGTTTTTCAATACATCAAATACTTGACATCCCATAAAAAACATATAATTATCTAAAGTTATATTTAATCAAGAATTTAATTCACAAAGATATACAGGACCATATTTTTAATGTGGATGGTCATGTAAAACATACTATATCATGACATAAAATTAGATATAAAAAACATGTCTAAATAATACATAAGTAATCACTTTAACATCAAACTTTTGGCACATAAAAATACATGATCCAATCTTTTACGAAAAGCACAAACATTATTACATAATGCTTTCACTTATTTAAATTAAACTACGAATACAAAGTTTTTCAAATTAGAAATAGTTTCTTCTACTCCAAAATACTTGCAATTACAAAGCATATGCTCTTAACCATCACTATAATATTTATTCTCCATCTCTCTTAGCTTGTCAATGGCTATAGTGATTGATATTTTTCATTTTCTTATATTGGATATTTCTCGTGTAATAGTCTTTTGAAAGTAAACATTTTTCAATTTACAGTATAGTCTCATCAATCGATTCATGCTATTGAACTTCACTCCTTGATTCATCACTTGGTAGCAAACATCATTTGTCTTCAATTCCGTCAACACATAATACTTTAAGACTGTAGAGGAACAAGAGGTTTTGTCTTCAAACTGTTATTTACCCCCACTAAGATTTTAAGGCAAATATACTTTTAGGATTTCCCAAAGCTAACCGACATACTAGGATCAATAATTTTAAGTATGTTTGAGAGTGTGGTTGCAGTTGTTTTTTAAAATGTTTTTCATGTTAAAATATATTAAAATAATATTTTTTTATTTTTTTAAAATTATTTTTGATATCAGTATATCAAAACGATCCAAAATATACAAAAAAATTAATTTTTAATAAAAAAATTTAAATTTTTTAAAAACACGGCACAATCACATTTCTAAACACTCATTACAGTTATTACCAAAGAATATTTAAGAACAGATTTATAAACAAAAAAAGAGGAAAAAGAAGATTAGGTATATTTAAAATACGTCTCTTAATTATATGCAAGCAATCAGTTAATAATTCAACTGTCACTTTCAAAATCAAGTCGTGAGACTTTTCAAGAACCTAAAAAAATCTGGTGCCACCTATTCTAAATTTGGTGTTGTCGTTTCTCAATTCAATTCCTTTGTCTACAAGTTTTGATTTTCACTTCTTTCAATTATATTAAGATGTTTTCTCAATCAAGTCGTGAGACTTTTCACTACTGTTTCAGTAAGAAATTTGGATTTTCAACTTTTATCACTTCTTTCAATTATATTAAGATGTTTTCTACAAGTTTTGAACAATAAAAACATCTTAGTAACGTTTCCTTCTCGTTTGTGTCATTAGTTTTACAAGCTAAAACCTTATTTTTCAAGAATGTCTTCATTACTGCAAGAACTCCAACTTCTTTTGATTCCTTTGTAGCTGTAGGAATTGAGAGTTTGCATGACAATTTGTCCAAAGAAGAACCATTTGAAAAGGTTAAAGCTAATCCAAAATAATACTACTGAACAAGGACTCCACAATTCACAAAATATTGAAAAAATAAATTAAATTGCCGAGCACCCACACCAACAAATACGAAAAACCAAGGTTCTTTTGAAGTGTTACCACTCCATCTTTTTATTTATTTATTTAACGTGAGTGTTCGGGTCAGCTTGCGCGCACTCAACTAATCCCACGGGCCTTGAAGTTAACGACCATTTAAACCTCCAGTGGCTATCATATAAGCAACCACATGGCTCGAACCTGAGACCACAGAAAAAGCAAACCTCTTAGTCCCAAACTCTTATCACTGGGCCACCACCTAGATGGTTATTACCACTCTATCCTTGTATATGCAAGTGATAGATGTCATTATCACCATATGATAATTTAATATCTGTTTCTCGACAACAGGCCAAGAATCAAAATGCTGTAAATCTGTCTTTGAGGTGGAGGGCGAGAAAGTCTCATTATATTATAAAAAGACAGAACTTTTTGCCTTTTTTTTCTCTTGTTTTCCTACGAAGAAGTTTGAATGCAAAATTATCAAGGATGATGAAGGATAATAGTATGAGTTTAGCTACAAAGTCGTTACCTACTCTATTAAAATATAGGTTATTATTTTGTTTTACCGATAAAATAATCTCTAATTGGTCAAGAATGATTAATTCATGACAGCTCTTTTCTAAAATTTATTAATTCACGGCCATCTACAACGCGTGATTCTTTGACTGCTTGCAAGCAAAGGGAAAACCATTCCCTTTATTTAATTCAAGGCATGAAATTTGTCATAAAAAAGATATCCTTTCAGCTCATTTAACGGCAGAGAAGCTTATTAGAGATTGAGATGGCAGGGGATGAGAGAGAGAAATTGTCTAAAGCACATCCAATGAATAATAGTGGAGATGCGGTCTACTGCTACGTGAACAACTCCTCAATTTAGGTACCCAGCTATAATTGCCAAATTCCCAGTTGTGTAATGAAAAACCAACAATAATTATTATTGATGAATATTACAATTAAAAAAACACTAGAAATGACATAAAATTTAATGTGGTTTAGCAATGTGCCTATATTCACAAGAATAAAAAGCTTTTAGTTTCATTATATATGTCGGTACTCATTTTTAGACCCCACGTGCTAAAGATGGTGTGTACCCCTTTTGAACCAAGTGCAATAGTGTAGCTCATGTTTGCTGGAAAATTGACAAAAAACGGAGGAGAAAGAAATAATTTTTCGAACCCTGTTTGAGCTGTTTTATACTCTTTTTATCCTCCCTTTTCGTTGCCAAAAGCATCAGGTTTCTTAGGCTGATAAGGAGTCTTCATATAAATCCATTAGAATTTGCATTTTAAAAAAAAACTGATTCTGCTGCTGTCGCAATTTTTTATTCCAACTTAGGCTCTAATTCTAACTTGGTTTCGTACGATATCTGACAATCTTAGCTATATTTTGTCACTCATGACATGTTGAATAATTCACCTACACCTTTATTGGGTCCTAGAGGTCACTGTTCATAAGGTAGACTCTCAGTCAGATTTGGATGCTTGACATTGTGAGATCAAGAAAACCTTTTTGACCAACCAGATTCCTGCCAGATTCTGTTATCTAAAAGATTTTATCTCACTTCGAATCCTTCATCAAAGTTGTAGTCCTGAACGTGTAGATGAATTAGGGCTTTTGAATCGCTTGATTTCAATATCAGAAGCTCAAGATATTCCCATGTGAATATCTAATGTGAAAGTAGAGAATCCTACCGCGAGAAGGGTTTAGCCCAAGTTCGCAGGCCTGATTCAAAGGATTTTTTTGGATCAAGGATTGAATTGAGAAGTGCTAAAATGAGGGATTCAATTGAAGATGAAATCAGAAGGAAATTGGTTGGAACTGGATCATCATAAAATGATAGGAATTCTACCACGCCGGATAAGAAAATAAGACTTTGCAGCATGCACCCCTCCCCATCTAATTTCTTTCCTTTTTCTCCGCACAACCCTCCCCGTCTGATTTCTTTCCTTTTCTCCGTAACTTCCTGCTAGTTTCCATGATTCTCTCATTTGATTTTGGAGCTGCAGATCACGTTTTTGTGCAGCTATAATTAATAGGAAACAACAGCTTTTGACAGCTGCAAAATGCCATAAAGAGAAGAACCTCACCATCATCTAAATGGCTGGGATTTTATCCCTAACATAGATGGCTGGGATGATGTGTTAATGTTGGAAACAAATCACTAGAATCAGCACATAATCAATGAGAATATTGTAGTTTCCTCATTTGTATTATTTGGATGCAAATCAGCTGGGATTTGCATCCTAGATTAATGCATTGAATCTTTTCTAATAAGAGCTGTGTATAGACTATATATACGCTGCCTTTACTGACCTAAAGAAGAAAAAAAAAGAGAAGGAAAAAAAGAGACAGAGGCAAAACAAGGAGAAAGAAAGGAGGCTTTTCTTTGATACTAAAAAACCTTCAATGGAACGTGAAAGAAAGAAAAAAGGATACAGAGCAGAGAAGAAGAAAAGAGGGGAAGAAAAAAAGAAGGAGAAAGAGAGAGGCAAGCAGCAGGAAAAACAAGAAAGAGCAAGAGAACACAGACTCCACCAGCACATCATAGCTTCAGCGTCAATGTTTTCGTCCGTCAAGAGGCACGCGTGAATTGTTTCTTGGTCTTTTGTTTTATTTCCTGCAAAACAGGATCTGCAGGTGTTTCTTCCCTAGTGTTCTAGTTGCGAGAACTTTAGGGACCCTCACGTTTTTTTCTCCTTTTGCACCTGCTGGAGGAAAGGATCTGCAGTTGTTTCTTCCCTAGTGCTCCAGCTGCGAGAACTTTAGGGACCCTCACGTTCTTTTCTCTTCTTACGCCTGCTACAGGAAAGGTTAGCCGGCCATGACTTTGTCTTTTTGTTTATAATAGAGCATGCTTTCCCAGTTTTTTTTTTCTCTCTGTTGGCGTGGTGAAACAAATAAGGCATTTTGTTTTTAAGGTGAGGAAATAGTGGGGTTGTGAGGCACGGACATATGGTTTTGAGTTCAAAATTTCAGTTTCAGAACTTTGGCTCCCTCATGCATATGGGTTTCTTCATTTCCAGTTGCAGAATTTTAAGTTGATTTGGCTTTGAACGGTTTTTGTTACGAGTTGTTTCAAGCTTCTTGTAAATCTTATAATATGTATGATGGCTTGCTACTTTCCATTTTGATGTTTAAGTCTAATTGTGATGTTTGCGTTTTGCCAAAAAAAATATTTTCTTGTGTGTTGCATACGGCCAAAACCTTAACATGTTTTGAACGTTTTTTTTTTAAATATTGCAAGTTTCAAAAATGTGTTTTCGCATGGATTTTTTAAACACAACAAAAATTATTTTCTTGCATTTCTGGATTTTACAACATGTTTGTAAAACTCCAAAGGGTATTGGCCAATATTCCAAAAAAATACAAAAATCTTATTGTGGGGAAATTCATTTATTATTCACCGTTAATGTTTGGATAAAGAAATCCTAAAGGGATGAATATCCAAAATATTATTGGGAATAACTTGTTATTATTCACTGTTAATATTTGGATAAAAAAACCCTAAGTGGTAAATATCCAAAATAATTTTTTAGGAATAATAAGTCATTACACATCCTTGAAAGAAGCCTTGATTATAATTAAGGACATTTTAATTTTTGACTCCACGGTTTATGAGCCGTGAGAGTATGAAATATTAAGGCAAAAATAAGCTTTTAAAGCGCCCTGAATTTCCTTAGATTTTTAAATTTTTGTCCCTCCTGCTTGCGATTTATGAGTCACAAACTTCTTGAAATACTAAGGGAAAAATAAGCTTTTAAAGCACATGGAATCTCCTTGGATTTCTATCTTAATAAATTTAGTCTGAATCAAACACAGATTTCAAGAGATCTGCATTGGTTCTCCTTGGTACTTTGTAGACATATCTAAGGGTGTGATCCACATTGACCAAGGGTTCTTTCTTTTTAGACTTTCAGTCCAAGTTTGTTTATCATAGCAAGACGTATCATAGGAAAACTGATAGGATGAGAAAACACAAACACCATAGCAATTATAAGGCAAACCAAACACCAAGCAGCTTACCTTAGGTAGGGCGTACTAGGGGTGCTAATACATTCCCTTTACGCAACCAGTCCTTTGCCTTAGAATCTCTGAAAGACCAGGTAGGTTTCCTAGTGACCATAATACTAGGTGGTGACTCCCTTATTCACAAAAACAAAGAAAACCGAAATCAATTGAGGGCCGCTGCTACGCCGCGAGGGTGCGACAATACCGAAATAGGGTTACATGATATGTATTTATAGTAGATCTTAAATTGCTTAAGGAATCATAGTCGCCCAAGGAGTATTAATAATTTTTCCATAATCCTAGCTATATCACTCCGCTTTGCTTCACTTGGTACACTTCACCCTCTTCACTCCACTTTGCTCCACTTTGATTTCTATTTATGAGCCACAAACTACAACAATATCCACCTTGACGAATATCCACCTTTTAAGAGAAAAGTAGGGAAACCTCCACTTGGGATAATAGGTTGAGACGTCTCTCATTTAGCATCTGAAGATATTAATCAAGTTCAAGCAATCTTGAACTTATCTGTGGTAACAAGTTTTGTCAATATGTTTGCTGCATTATCAGAAGTGTGAATTTTCTCAAGCAACAATGCACTAGAAGCAACCAATTCTATAATCATGTGAAACCTCACATCTATGTGCTTGGTCTTTGCATGATAGACCTAGTTCTTTGCCAAGTTGATCACACTCCGACTATCACAATGCAACTGAACTCCACTTTACCGAATACCTAGCTTTTTGACCAAACCTATAAGCCATAAGGCTTCCTTGGTAGCTTTAACCACTACCATATATTCTGATTCAGTAATAGATAGTGCAACTAGAGATTGAACCATAGACTCCCAACAAATAGGCTCCCCTACTAGAGTAAATACATAACCTATGGTAGATCTCCTATCATCCAAGTCCCTTGCATAATATGCATCTATATATCCCACAACTGAAGAATTACCCTGCTATCTGCTAAACATGATACCATAGTCTATAGTACCCCTCAAGTATTTAAAGATCCACTTGACTGCATTCCAAGTTGTCATCCTAGATTTGATATAAACTTTCTCACCACACTGACTGCGTGTGCTAAATTTGGTATGTGAATAAACCATATCATACATTCAACACCTCAATGCACTGGCATAAGAGACCTTTGGCGTATTTTTCACTTCATCATATATCTTTAAGCATTGTGCAATAGATAATCTGAAATGATTTGCTAAAGGTGTACTCACTAGTTTTGCATTATCCATATTGAACATTTCCAACACTTTCTTAATATAGCAATGTTAAGATAACTATAATCTACTGGTATCTCTATCTCTGCGAATCTCCATTCCAATAATCTTCTTAGCAGTACTAAAATCCTTCATATCAAATTCTCTACTCAACAAATTCTTCAACTTGTTGACCTCACTCATACTCTTTGTAGCAATTAGTATATCATCAACATAAAGCAACAAAAAAATAAAAGAATCACCATTAAGGATCTTTATGTAAACATTCATACTCATATCTTTTGAAGTCAATCTTGATCATGTAGGAGTTAAATCGCTTGTCCCACTGCTTCGGAGACTATTTTAGTTTATAAAGTGATTTTCTAAACTTACAGACCAAGTGTTCTTCTCCAGGTTGACTAAACCTTTCTAGTTGTACCATGTAAGTTTTCTCCTCCAAATCACCTCAGAGAAAAGCTATCTTGACATTTATTTGCCATAACTGCATATTAAAATGTGATACCAAGTTTAACATTACCCTGATGGAAGTATGTCTGATTTCATGAAAAAATATTTCATCATAGTCAACCCTTTTCTTCCATGAGTAACCCTTTTCTACTAGACGAGCCTTGAACTTATTACCCTCATTTAATGATATTGTTTTTTTCTTTTTATACACCCATTTGCATCCTATTGCCTCTTCCTATCTAGAAGTTCAACCAACTCCCATGTCTGGTCTTATATAGAGACTTCATTTCTTCTTTCATAACACCCATCCATTTATTTTTATCTTGGTTGTGTAATGCCTCTTGAAAAGTAATAGGATCCCCGTTACTAGTAATAAGTGCATAAAGATTAAATCTTCAGAACCATACCTGATAGGTGGCCTGATAATGCATTTGAGCCTGCTTAAAGCTATACTATCATGTTGCTGATATTTTAAAATAGAACTCTTTGAATTCTCAATGGTTTCTTCTTTAATATGAGTATCTAGCTCTACTTGCACCTCATGGTCATTGTTGTTGTAATTTTTTGACACTTATTTCTTTTCTTGCTGAGTATGCTGCAATATAGTTTTTTTTTCATAAAAAAACACATCTCTGCTGATCACCACCTTATTTTCCTTTGGATCCTAGAGCTTGAAACGTTTCACCTCTTTTTGATACCTTAGAAATATACACTATTTAGACTTCATATTGTTTTGACCTCTCATAACTATAAACATACATATAGACAGGATACCCAAACACTCTCAAACCAGAGTAATCAATTAGACTGTCTGTCTATACCTCTTCTGCTACTTTTCCATCTAGTGTTGTCCTAGGTGATCTGTTAATAAAAAAAAACATGTTATATTCACAGCTTTTTTCCTAGAAATTCTTAGCAAACCCTACATTCAGCCTGAAAACACCTTGCATTTTCAACTATTATTATATTCATCATTTCTGCTACACCTTTCTGTTGTGGTGTTTTGCGTATTGTGAAGTGCCTCTTGATCCCATGATACTTACACAACTTTATGAACTTTGAATCTGTGTATTCAATATCATTGTCTGACTTGAGGCATTTGATCTTCATTCCTGTTTAGTTTTCTACTTTAGTTTTCCATACCTTGAACTTGACAAACATATATGACGTATGTCGCTTGAAGTACACCCAAAAGTTTTGTCAATAGTCATCAATAAAAATCATGAAATATATATATCCTTCACGTAATGCTATCCTTACTAGACCCAAAACTTATGTATGAACATAGTCAAGAATCCCCTCTGTCTTATTTGTGGTTGTCTTGAACTACACCTTATTCTATTTTCCAAGAATACAATACTTGTAGAAATCAAGTTTGTATGTTTTGATACCTTTCAATAGATCCTTCTTATGAATCTCCATCATCCCACGCTCATCCATATGGCTTAATCACATGTGCCACAAGATTGTGTTATCTGACAAATATTCTACGATTGCAGCTCCACCTATAACTGTGGTACCTAACAATCTATAAATATTTCCTAGCAATGTTTGTCCCTTCATCACTGCCCTATCACCTTTACTCATCTTTTAGTACTTTATCTTCATACTTGGAACTGAACCCATTACAGTCTAAGATGCCCAATGAAATCAGATTCTTTCTCAAATCTGGTATATGTCTAATATCACACAAAGTTCTAATAGAACCATCAAACAATTTAATTTTGATATATTGTTTTTAATAACTTTGCATGGATCATTTTTACCTATCAATATAAAACCAAAATTGAGTAATTTATAGTTGTCTAACCAATCTTTATTGGGTGTCATGTGATAAGAACATGTTGAATCCAATATCTAAGAATTTATGGGATGATCTAAACTAGATGAAACAAAAAGCATGTCTCCATCGCCACTTTCTGAGTCTTCTTCCACTAAATTCATAGACTTTGATGAATCCTCTTTGTTCTCTGCATCCCTCTTCTTTTTCTCTGTACATTCTTATTTTATGTGCCTTGTTTTCCCACATTTATAACATTGTATATCCTTCTTCTTCCTAGATTTATACCGAGCTTTGTTGTTCTTTGATTTGTTCTGAGACTTGTTTCTCTCACGCTCTTGATTACTCTTCACCACCTGCCCTTTACCTTGTGAATTTTTATCACTATCTTTTTTCCTCGGATTAAAGCTTAATAGGGCACTTTTGATCTCTTCTAATATGAGAGTTTCTTTCCCCCATATCAGAGATGCAACCAAATTTTTATATGTAGGAGAAGCAAGTAGGGAATTCAGTAACATCAATACCTTGTCTTCATCGTCAAACTTCACATCAATTCTATTCAAATTGCTAATGATTTAATTGAACACATTAATATGCTAATTTAAATTTGTACCCTGTAACATCTTAAGACCAAACAATTTTTACTTAAGATAAAGTTTGTTCGACAATGACATGGACATTTATCAATTTTCCAGTTTTGCCCAAACTGCTGTTGGTGATTCCTCATCCATGACATGATACATCATGTCATCATCCAAACATATCCTGATAGTTGCCACAACCCTCGCTTCCAATTCCTACCAATCTATATCATTTATGCTTTCTGGTTGCTTTCTGTATAATGTTTTCACCATGCCTTACTGCACCAACAGATCCTTCACCTTCCTCAACCATAATCTAAAATTGCTTGATCCATCAAACTTGATCATGTCAAATTTTACATAAAAAATCTTTGACATCATAGACGGGTTTTGATACCAATTGTTGTGAACAACATGCAACAATTATTAACGAATATTGCAATAAGAGAAAAACTAGAAAGAACACAAGATTTAATGTCGTTCAACAATGTGCCTACATCCACAGGAGTGAGGAGTTTTTATTTTCACTATATCAAAATAGGGTTACATGATATGTATTTATAGGAGACCCTAAACCGTCCAAGGAACCCTAGCTGTCCAAGGAGTATTAATAAGTTTTCCATAATCCCAACTATATTGTTTTGCTTCACTCTGCTTCGGCATCTGCTTATGAGCCACAAACTACAATAAGTCGCAACTTCATAATTTCTGTCAAATGTTGCTTTTTTTACTATGAATTAGTTCTTGTCCAAGCGGAGCAAAATGGATTTGAAGAGAAAATCTCTATTTCAATCTATCAAGTGATTTCCTAAATTTACAAACCAAATGTTCTTGTCCAGGTTGACTAAACCTTTCTGGTTGTACCGTGTAAGTTTTCTCCTTCAAATCACCTTGGAGAAAAGCTATCTTAACATTCATTTGCTCTAACTACATATTAAAATGTGTTACCTAGCTTAACATTACCCTCATGGAAGTATGTCTGACTATAGGGAAAAATATCTCATCATAGTTAACCTGTTTCTTCTGTGAGTAACCATTTGCTACTAGATGATGTTAACATGTAATTAGCTGAATTAGAGGATATCTTTCCATAAACAAAAGGTATATTCTATAGGAGTTCTGAAAGGATATACATTAATGTATTCCTTTCAGAACAGGAAACCTGTAAACCACTATATATATATTTGCCTATTTAAGGCATTCCTCCAAAGAGAGAAGAATAAGAAGCACAGTTAAATAAAACCTACACTCTAAACTTTATCATGGTATCAGAGCATAGTTAAAAAAAAAAATTCTTCTCTCTTCTGCCCTCATCTGGAATTGGTCCTGAAACAAGGGACTAACCATGAATGATACAAATACCTCTATAATTCTTATAAACCATACTCCAATCTCTATTAAATCACCCAACCTAAACAACTTACCCTTTGGATTTAAATTGAATGAGACAAACTTCAAAATCTGGTCACGAATGATTGAGCTTCATGTTGCTGGATTGAACAAACTTGGCTACTTAAACGGACATAACGCTAGAATGGAAGAAGGAAATTCTGGTTACTCAAGGTGGTGCATTGAAGATGCATTGGTGCGAGAATGGCTGCTGAAAACTATGAAGCCTCATCTCATCAGTTTATTTATACACCTTTCATCAGCCAAGGAAATATCGGATAGTGTCACTCAAACCTTCTATGATGGGGCTGATGAGTCTCAATTTTATGAGTTATGTTGTAAGACCACAAGGACAAAATAGAATGAATGTCCAGTTAACTTATACTACACAGAACTTAACAGAGTCTGACAAGAAATTAATAAACGACGACCAATTAAGATGATGTGTACTACAAATCTTAGAACTAGACAAGAAGAAATTTAAAAAGATCGGATTTATGACTTTCTCACGGGACTAGATGAGGTATTTGACCTAGTACGCAGTGATCTCCTTCGCATGAAATATGTTCCAGGTATTGAAGAGTGCTTCAATACTGTTCGACAAGAGGCTCAATGTCAAGTCACCATGCTTGGAACAAAAAACACTGGTGAAGGTTCTTTCATGGTAATGATTTCCAAATCCACTGCCTCCGCTAACTTTCGCACCCTTAGAGCTGTTGAGGAAGCAGAAAAAGATAAATTGCGCTGCAATCATTGTAATGGAAGTCGCCATACCAGAGACACTTGTTTTGAAATTCATGGCTATCCCGAACGGTTCTTAGAAAAACGAAAGTAGAGTAAAGCACGAAGCAATAAACATCCAAGCCAAGCAAAATTAGCCAATACAGTTGAGATTCCTCTCAATGTTGTTGCCATGGAACAGGTCAAAGAGACCATATTAAACCGGGTGAAATACTCTCTTTAGCCAATACAGCTGACTCCCTTCCAACCTCAGGAAACACTGGAATGATGTTTTCTACATCCATGATTCAAGATACATATTGGATCATTGACTCGGGTGCCACAGACTTACAATAAATCATTATTTCAGTACATGACTTCTCCATCTAAGGAAAATGTCTTGACAGCCAATGGGGAGTCTACCCCAGTTATTGGAGCAGGATCAATTGCTCCCACTCCTAATCTTTCATTACATAATTGTTTACTTGTTTCTGCACTTTCAAATCACTTATTATGAGTTAGTCAAATTACAGAAGAATTGTATTGCGTTGTCTTAATGTTCCCCACTTTTTGCTTACTTCAGGATATCCGGACTTAAGCGATCATTGGACGTGGTACTAAGAGGAAGGGGATTTACTATGTGGATGATGTTGTGTCAGGTCACGTCCATCAAGTTCAGAGTCGCAATGTTTATAACCATAAGAATATTTGGTTGTGGCATCATCGGCTGGGTCACACATCCTTCGGCTACTTAAAAAAATTATTTCCATCCCTATTTAATGACATTTCGGATCCTAGTTCTTCTCTTAAATGTAATGTTTGCATCTTGGCCAAAAGCCACCGTACTTCATATCCGTTAAGCTTGAATAAAAGCACAAAGCCATATGAATTAATTCACTCTAATGTTTGGGGACCTGCCCTAATTACTACTCAATCTGGGATTCAGTGGTTTATTATGTTTGTAGATGATTGCACTAGAATGACTTGGTTATATACCATACGGCATAAGAGTGATGTGCACAATATACTTCCAATTTTTTATCATATAGTTCGCACTCAGTTCTCCCTCCCCGTTAAAGTTATTTGATCAGACAATGGCAGAGAATACCTTAACTCTGAAGTCTTGAATTTCTTTCAAGATAATGGTATTCTCCATGAGACTACTTGTCCAGGCACTCCGCAACAAAATAGTATGGCAAAACATAAAAACAGGTATGTCCTTGAAACTATTAGAACTCTTCATATTGGTGCCCATATACCTCAAAATTATTGGGTGAAAGTCGTGACCTATGCAGTGCATCTCATGAATTGGATGCCATCATAAGTCCTCTCTTTCAGAACTCCTCTACAAACTCTAACTCAACATGTTCAGATTCCATCCTTACTACATATAGAACCTCGTGTTTTTTGGTGTGTCATCTATATCCACCTACAGAAATCTCAGCGCACAAAACTGGATCCATATGCAGTGCGCTGCGTGTTTCTTAGCTTCAATCCTCACCAAAAGGGGTACAATTGTTACCATCCTTCAACTCACCACGTGTATGTCAACATAGACGTCACTTTCTTCAAAACCGAATTTTTTTAAGTCTGAAACAATCCACCTCTAGTCTTTAGAGGGAGCAGCTACAACAAAATACCTACAACTAGATTGATCTTCCCTAACTATCCAAACAGACTGGTCCACTGGGAGGATCGGGTTCACGGGAGTCTGATCCGGAGGAAGACTTTGGTTCAGGGGAAGGAGAATGATCTGGTTCAGGGGAAGGAATGGAGTTAAAGGAGTCTAGTTCAGGCACAATTGTGGTGCAAGGGACAAATACACGTCAGAACAACAAGACAAACAGGTTGAAGCAACCCCTTCCTCTCCACAAATCCATGTTCAAGATCGACCGAATATTCATGAGGTAAGTAACACCACTCCTCTTCCCTGCCATTATCTGCTCCAAATTACTCTCTGCTTCCTAGACAGAACCATGGGAAGCCACTTGACAGGTACTCTCTGAATGGCAAAGCAAGATATGCCATTACATAATATGTCTCTACATATAGACTACCACCACAACATTAAGCATTTGTGAATGAGATGAAGAATATAAAAATACCTACAAAGGTTGAGGAAGCCTTAAAGAATCCGAAATAGGCATAAACAATGGAGGCTGAAATGGATGCACTACTAAGAAACGACACATGGAGCATTGTATCACTCCCTTCAGGAAAAAAAACCAGTGGGTTGCAAATGGATATTCACCCTCAAGCATAGAGCAGATGGGATAATTGATCGGTACAAGGCAAAGATAGTAGCAAAGGGATACACACAATCATTCGGCATTGACTATCAGGAAACTTTTGCCCTAGTTGCAAAGATGAACACCATCAGAGTCTTGTTGTCTTTAGCAGCAAATTTCAGTTGGCCCTTGAAGCAATATGATGTGAAGAATGCATTCCTCCATTGGGATTTGGAAGAAGAAGTTTATATGCAGCTTCCACCTGGGTTTAACAATCCACAATCAAGCGGAAAAGTGTGTAAATTATGAAAAACATTGTATGGCTTGAAACAATCGCTAAGATCATGGTTTGGAAGGTTCACAGAAGCTATGAAACAAATTGGTTATAACCAAGGTAACTCTGATCACACTCTATTCATCAAACGCAAGAATGAGAGAGTTACACTGCTCATTATTTATGTAGATGATATGATTATAACTGGTGATGACACAGACAAAATAAAAAGGCTACAAGAATGTCTGTCCACTGAATTTGAAATGAAAGATTTAGGAGGACTGAAATATTTTTTGGGGATTGAAGTTGCAAGGACCAAAAATGGTATATACCTGTCACAACAAAAGTATATACTGGATCTATTATCTGAAACTGGTATGCTAAAATGCAAACCAGTAGAGTCTCCTATAGTTCAGAATCATCGTTTAACCATTTACCCATATCAGCTACCAACAAACAAGGAAAGATACTAGCGATTGGTATGGAGATTAATTTATTTATCTCACACACGCCCATACATTGTCTATACTGTTAGTGTGGTAAGTCAGTTTATGCATGCTCCAAGTGAAGACCATATGACAGCCGTAATGTGGATTATGAGTTACCTAAAAGGGGCTCTAGGAAAAGGACTGACGTTTAAAAGATATGGACATATGAAAGTGAAGGGATTTACTGATGCAGATTGGGCAGGAAATCTCACTGACAAGAGGTCCACCTTTGGCTATTTTAAATTTGTTGCAGGAAACCTTGTCACATGACGAAGCAAAAAACAAAACATGACAGCAAGATCCTCGGCAGAAGCAGAATATACAAGGATGGTGCATGGAATATGTGAACTGTTATGGCTTAGGACCCTACCCACTGAAATAGGTTTTGAACCAAAGGAACATATGTTACTATACTGTGATAATCAGGTAGCACGAAAGATAGCTAATAATCTAGTCCAACATGATCGAACTAAACACATTGAGGTATATCGACACTTCATCAAGGAAAAGTTACTTCTGAAGTTAATGAACATCCCTTTTGTTTGATCAAGTGAGAATCTAGCCTCATAATATTCTAACCCATGCAGTCCTTGCGGTAGCTCTTCATAAGTTTCTGGACAAGTTAGGCTTAGAAGATATATTTGCACCAACTTGAGGGGAAGTGTTAACATGTAATTAGCCAAATTAGAGGATACCTTTCCATATACAAAAGGTATATTCTATAAGAGTTCTGAAATGATATACATTAATGTATTCCTTTCAGAACAAGAAATCTATTCCTTTCAGAACAGGAAACCTATAAACCATCATATATATGTTTGCATCTATAAGGCATTCCTCCAAAGAGAGAAGAATAAGAAGCACAGTTAAATAAAACCTAAACTCTAAACTTTATCAGACAAGCAATGAACTTTTCACCCTCATTTAATGATATTGTTTTTTTTTTCTTCTTATACATCCATTTGCATCCTATCGCCTCTTCCTCTCTAGAAGTTCAACCAATACCATGTTTGGTCTTATACAGAGACTCCATTTTTTCTTCCATAACACCCATCCATTTACTTTTATCTTGGTTGTGTAAAGCCTTTTGAAAAGTAATAGGATCCCCCTATTAGTAATAAGTGTATAAAAGACCAAATCTTCAGAACCATACCTGATGAGTGGCTTGATAGTGCATTTGGGCCTACTTAAAGCTATACTATTATGTTGTTGATCTTCTGAAGTAGAACTCGAATTCTTAATGGTTGTTCTTTAATATGACTATCTAGGTCCACCTACACCTCACTTCTAGTTCCTACTAATCTATATCATTTATGCCTTCTGGTTGCTTTTTGTATAATGCCTTCACCATGCTTTATTGCACCAATAAATCATTCACCCTCATCTACCATAATCCAAAATTACTTGATCCGTTAAACTTGATAATGTTGAATTTTACAAAAGAAATCTCTGACATCGTAGACAGTTTATGATAGCAATTATTGTGAAAAACCTGCAGTAATTATTGATGAATATTGCAATAAGATAGAAACTAGAAAGAACACAAGATTTAACATGTTTCAACAATGTGCTTACATCCACAAGAGTGATGAACTTTTATTTTCACTATATCAAAATAGGGTTACATAATATGTATTTATAATAGACCCTAAATCGTCCAAGGAACCCTAGCCATCCAAGGAGTATTAATAACTTTTCCATAATCCCAACTATATATATTGTTCTGCTTTTCTTTGTTTCGGCATCTGCATATGAGCTATAAACTACAACAAGTCACAACTTCATAATTTCTGTCATATGTTGCTCTTTTTATTGTGAATTGGTTCTTGTCCAAGCGGAGCAAAATGGTTTTGGAGAGAAAACTTAGACAATAAATTATGACCTTTAGTTCATGTTTTAATTTAATTTTACTATACTACTGTTATAGGAGATGTGCTGTTACTTTTAATTTTTCATTTCGATAATGCTATAAACCAACCAAGCTATTTTGTTCTACATAGGATGAGCATAAGCATTTTGCCCACAAATATATTGTTGGCCATATATTTCTCCTAGATAAGAAACCATTATGGAGAGAGTATATGATTTTTTCATTGTTGTTTGACAAAGGGGAAGATAGAATTACCTTCATTGTGTGCTGTGAAGTTGGTTACCTTAATCCCAGTATTATGATGTTTGGCCATGATAATCATGTGTACAGATGACAGATTTACGTGTTCTATGTTTTCAGAGAGGTGTTATTGGTACAGCCAAGGAACTTATCAAGGAGGAAATCACAGAAAAGCTTAGAAATGATGGCTTTAATTGATTGAACACATTTCGAGTCGCAGATTTAGGTTGTTCAGTTGGGCCTAACACATTCATTGCATGACATAATTGAAGGTGTGGAGTTGAAGTGTCAATCCGAGAAAGGATTCAATTTCCATAATCTAGAGTATCAAGTTTTCTTCAATGTCCACAGCTCAAATGATTTCAACACCATTTTCATGCTCTCCCTCCTGGAAGGCGGTACTATGCTATGGGGGTGCCAGGTTCTTTCTATTAACGCTTATTTCCTAGAGACAGTTTGCACTTGGTCCATTCTTTCTTTTCTTTATTGATAACTGTAGGTGTCCAGGCCAGTTTACGCGCACCTTGACTAATTTCTCGAGGCCTAGAAGTTAACGACTATGTAAGCCTCCAGTGTTTGTAGGACTCAAACTGGTAATCTCCGAGGAGCAAATTTAGATCTGACCAATTAAATTAAACTCCTCAGGATTGCACTTGTTCCATTCTTCCTATGCTTTATATTGGCTTTCCAGAGTATCAAAAGAGGTAATGGATAGAAGCTCCCCTGCTTCGAATAAGGGAAAAATCCATTACACAAATGCGAGCTGAAATAGTTAGTGCTTACACAACTCAATATGCGCTGGAATAAAGCCATTGTTAGTCATTCATACAGAGTCCAATCCATCATTATACTTTGTTGCGAGGTTACTGTAAATGACAGTGTGAAGCCATCCTTAATTATTTTTAATTTCACATAATTTACACTCTATTCAGCATAGCAATAATATTGTTGTGTTATTATTTTGCACAAATTAAACTGGTAAAGCAACAATTAAGCTTATTCGTTTTGAATTGCTCTTGCAGGACACATTTTCCTTAAAAATTAAACCTGAAAGTCGCCTTTTCTATTCCTTTTTTTTTTCCATGCAGGGATTGAACAGTGAAGAACAAGTGGACTCGTTCAATATACCTGTATATTATGCATTTACAACTAAATGATGATAATTCAGCTTGCATTTTGGTCTCTACGTAATTGAGTGAGGAGGAGAAAAAGCTAGCCATGGTTATGTATTTTTGGGTCACGAAATATAATGCTACTGACAGCCATGCATTCGGATTTAAGAGGGTAGCTGATTGATGATGGTGACGGGAAGAAGGAGACCGAAACCTACCTAAACAATACAATTGAGCCTTTGGATTTAATTTGGTTTTTAAGGAATTTTAAGCCAATTATGATGTATTTTTATGTTATAAATTAGTTTATGGAAGCTTATGCGATAGTTTCTTAGGAGTCTGGAGGAAAAAAAGTGAAAAATTTGGATTTGGATTTTTTAAATTAATAATTAATCATCAATTTAGTTATTTAAGTATTACCAAAAAGTTGGAGTAATGGTATGTACTTGACATTTAAATGTCAAGCACCCAGTTATCAAAATTCGAATCATATGGAAATGCATTTATGAGAAATTATATCTCAAGGACCTCTAATTATATGTATGTAAAATATATATAATTGAATAAAATTAGATTTTTAAAAGCGTCAATAATAGCATGCTAGCAATATACAAGTTTATAACTAAAAATATACCATAAGGTGTGTGTCTATATATATAACATTTTTTTATTTATTACACTACCAGAAAACCGGAGAAAAGCAACGGAATTACCGACGGAAATAATTCCGTCTCCAAAACTGTCGGTATATACTGACGGATTTAATCCGTTGGTAATTCTATCAGTATATACCGATGGAAATATTCCGTCGGTATATACCGACGGTTTTGCCGACGGAGTATACAGTTCGTCTGGAAATACGCAACGGCATGGTGACGTCAGACGATTTTACCGACGGAAATTACCGAGGGATTCAAACTGAGATAGACGTACAGTGACGTGTCGCTTTCACCGACGGACTCACCGACGGAAGTATTCCGTCGGAAAAAACCATTATATGCCCCCATCTGCCGACACTCTCTTCCTCTGTTTCTCCTTCTTCTTCTTTCCCATCCCACCTCTCCCCTCCCAAACTGCAGCCAAACACCCATCCCAAACTCTCCACTATTCTCAACACGAGCACTCAAGTTTCTTATATCTTGTACGTGGTCACAATATCCGTTTCTTGTAGATTTTATCATTTTTTTGTAAGTAAATCTATCCTTTTTAGTTTTAATATTTAATTGTGAATTTTATTGTTTTAGTATATGTATTTTGTTAGCGTTTGTACTTGTTTAATTGTTATTTGTCAAAGAAACTTG
>Ga0307515_10009048_pt1 | contig 19323 bp, 13 predicted proteins | sample 17_EM_MG_FD_194513 | JGI IMG/M metagenome (GOLD analysis project Ga0307515, IMG submission 194513) | Populus trichocarpa ectomycorrhiza microbial communities from riparian zone in the Pacific Northwest, United States - 17_EM | ecosystem: Host-associated > Plants > Roots > Unclassified | place...
GCAGGGACGGGCGGAGGGAGTGGGCGTATTGGACCAGCAGCAAGCAATCGTGATTGGTTTCTCGTGATGGGGCGAAAACCGGTGTAGTTGGTTGACCACGTCGCACTGAGGGAGTTCAAGTTTCTTTCTGGCTAGGATGTGACCTTGCAGCCATGGGCCGGAGATCGGAATACAGGACGAAAGCCAGAACCTGCAGTCCACTGAAGGAAGGGACAGGTCGAAATCGTGGAGGATGTGTACCGCACGAAGGCCGGTTTGACGAGTTGAAAGGCTCACATTGCGGAGACCAGACTCACGGGGCGCCCTTGCGCGTAGGCCGAGTCAGTGGGACGGTGATATCGGAGTACGAGGTGATAAACCGTCTGTAGAGGTTTGCGAAACCCAAGAACGACTGGACGTCCTTACGTTGTCGTGGTGTCGGCCAGTCGTGGATGACTTGGATCTTTGAGGTGTCCATTCGAAGGCCGTCAGGGCGAATAACGAAACCGAGGCAGTCCGGCGTGTCCACTCTGAAAGCGCACTTCTCGACTGTGGCGTATAGGTTGTTTGCACGAAGGTGTCGCAAGACCTCGCGTGCATGTTTGAGGTGCTCATCTGGATTGTCAGAGTAGATCAGGATGTCATCTACGTAGACAACCACGCACACGTTCAAAATATCCTTGAAAACTTCGATGCAGTAAGGCCGTAGTGCATGACCTGAGACTCGTACGATCTACATCGAGTTCGGAATGCAGGCTTTCATTCATCGCCATCCGCTATGCGCATGAGATTGTAGGCGCCGCGAAGATCGAGCTTGGAGGAGACACAGACGGAGCGAAGATATCAGGGATAAGCAGGAGTGGATACTTATCCCTTTTGGTGATTTTGTTGAGAGCGCGGTGATCTATAGTGAGGCGGAGAGAACCGTAAAAAGGGCCAGTCAGCCAGTGGAAGACTAAGGGCGACGGATGAACTGATTGTTGATGTTCTCGTCCAAGAACTCCCGAAGAACCAATTGTTCGACTTCGGAGAGGGAGTATGTTGGACCGTACGGAGGGGGAGTGTGGTCCATAAGGTCGTTATGGTGGTCGTTAGGGCGTCGAGGTGAAAGGGTAGGACACTTTCGTTTACTGAAAGCTCCGAGGTAGTGTTGCGGGATCTGGGGCCGGAGTTCTGAGCATTCGGCGGGGAGCGCGTCATCGACAAGGGCGGAAGCGAAGCATGACTCTTGTTCGATAGGCGGAATCCGTGCCACAGCACTGCGAAGCTCGGCAGACTGGGAGGGTTCTGGAATCAGCGAGGCACTAGGTGAGCGTGCTGGTGTGCTGTAGCCGGGTTCAAAGGTGAAGCACTCAGCTCAGGAAGGGCACGCAGAGACGTCGAACAAGGTGTGTCGACGAGTGAGCGAGCGGAGAACTCCTTACATTCGTGGGCTCCATCCACTGATCCACAATGTCAGGCCGGACAGGGCATCTGGATAAGTTGGCGAGTAAACTGTAAGCTGAATTATGAATCCGAAGGAAGAAGCAGAGCCGCCGGACAAATTCTAGATTTCCAGATTTTCAGGTTTGAAAAAAAAAAGCGACGAGACGCAACGAAGTGGAGCCATGGTTCGAGCTCTATCTACAATCATCGTTTTTGGGAGGCTACAGACTCTTCAAGGAGACGAGCTGAGTCTTGAACCATCGCATCGCGCGCCTGGAGTCTGATCAAAGCTAGAGCGGTAGCGGCGGATGTACGTGGCTCCTCATTGGCACCTATTTGAATGTGCAACTTCGAGGAGGAGGAAGAGACCATACCACTCGGTCCTCTGAAGCCATTTGTGCGGAGACATTGGAACGAGGCACAATTCGTTTGAGCTGTCACCAGCCAGGACAAACACGACCCCACGTTGCTAGCAGCACGCCCAAGTCTCCACAACTCTGATCAACATGGCGACTTCACAAGCAAAGAAAGAGAACCTGTGAGCACCTCCCACGCATCGAGCGGCACTGAGCTGATCATACTCTAAGCCTCTATCTAGACCGTACGTACGCGGCGTTTCACTTCAATTCCGGCCATACCACTGATCTCAGCTATCATACAGAAATTACACTCCAAGTCATTCCAAAGCTAAAGTACGCCCTCAGGTTGTTAGTCGACAATAGGGAGAGAGAATTACTGAGGATAAACAACCGCACCTGGGAACCAGCGAAGCCCCTGTATGCGCCTTGTTTCTTTGATACATGCACTTGCTAAAGTCTCTGCATATGTAGAGATGCATCTCCGACATCCCAGATGCGCGTCGAGATTCAAGTGAAGAGCGGCCTGCTCAAATGGGGGAAGCAGGGACAGGGTAGCGAAGAGATCGACTTTCAAGAACTCTTCAAGGATTATTGGAACACCACGGCCCACCAGTTCCTAGTACGGGGTCAGTTGGAATCACAAGCCAGTCCTTTCATTACTGACCGAGAGGGCGCAGCGGAGATTGTTGCTGGAAAGCATAGTCACCCTCTGGAATTACACTTCTCCGCAGAACCTACCGTTCGTCTTCTGATAATTGTCCACCGCAGGCTGCTTATACTGTTCGTATAGACGGGTTCTCTACGCTCCTCGCTCCTTGAACTGGAAAGATTGTTAGGCAACTACTCCCCACTGATGACAGAATCGACGGAGAAGGCTTTGGAGAAGGGTATTAAATTCGGAGCTGCTTTCTCGGAGGTCGGTTCTCTGTTTTCCCATATCGAAACTATCAAAACGTTGACACATTTCAGTTGAATGAGATCGCAAAGGCTGCCTTCAGTGTTACCCAAGTCGCGTTTGAGGTTTGTTCCTGCTCCTACATCTCAGGAGCAGAAGTGACGCCCAACTGTTCTAGCTTTTGCAGGAACAGAACAAGTATGACCAGATGCCGTTAGACTTGTTGGATCGGTTAGAGCGCATTTTGTTTTTTGCGGACAAGGTCGCAGACGAGATCAGCGATGAAGAGACAGAAATATTGAAGAAGACAATCTCAAAATTGTTCAAAGTGATGGAAAAGGTCGCAGTGTGTTCATGCGACTATGTCAAATATGGGCGTTTCGGTGAGCAGTTGACCTTTCTGAATTTCGCAATGCTGATGATCGATCGCAGAGAGGACGTTGAGTGGGCTAGTCCACCCGCATCGGATCGAAGAAATGAGCAAAGAGTTGACCAAGGTCATTGAAGATTTCGACCGTGCAATGGATGTCGAGACCCTCCGCCTAGCTAAGGAGTCGAGTAAGCATTGATCTCAATCTGGTGATACTTTATTCTCAATTGTTTCGTATAGAATTAGTCCAGCAAGACCTCTGGCTTAAGGATCGGCTTAAACCTACCAGCACTGGCTATAACAAGACGTCCTGCTGTATGGACGGCACCCGCCAATCTCTCCTCAATCACGTTGTAGAATGGGTAGCCAATAAATCGGATCAAGAGAATGTTCCCCAGAGGAATACATACTGGATCTTCGGTTCACCCGGAATCGGAAAGACGTCGTTAGCGCATTCGATCTGTGCAAACCTTCACAAGCGAAACCACCTCGCCGGGGCCTTTTTCTGCAGGAGGGACGACCCGAAATTGAGCGAGCCCATGAACATCCTCCCGACTTTCATACACAAACTCGCCATAATCTTCCCCGCTTTTCGAGCCATTGTAGCAAAACACCTTCGAGACGACCCAAACCTCACTCCAGAGTCGATGGAGGGCTCCCTCCTCCTTGACTTCCTCCGTTCTCTTCCTCGCCCCCCGGAGCACACACTCGTCTTTGTCATAGACGCACTTGACGAGTGTGGAAACCATAAAAATCGCCAAGATGTCCTAAAGGCCCTGACCGACGCAGCCGCACTAGCTCCGTGGCTCAAGATTATCATCACCAGTAGACCCGAAGTCGATATCGAACACTTCTTTCGTAGTCTCACCAGCTCATCGTATTCACCCTTTGATCTGGCTACCGATCAGGAAGCCAGTGATGATTTGCGAACCTTCGCCCGACGGCAGTTCGCCTTGGTGGCCTCGCATTGCTGTATCCGCACTGCTTGGCCAGAAGAGTCGGACTTCAACGAGCTTATCTCTCGCGCGAACGGCCTTTTCATCTTCATCAAGACTCTTACTCTCGCACTTGAGGAGAGTGAGGACGCTGAAGAGTCTTTGAAGGAAGCCTTGCAAGGGTCAACCGGTACTGGCTTGGAGTCTCTATACGGACTCTATTCGAGTATCCTGAAAGCGCACAGCAAGAGTGGTGGGTTTTGGCGGATGATTGTAGTGATTATAACAGCTCAATACCGCCCACTGTGCGAAGAGCCGATTGCAATGCTGACAGGAGTGAAACGCAGTGCAGTCGAAAAGTGGGTGGATGCCCTCAGCTCTTTGTTATATCGAGACGAAGGGGCCAATGGAACAATTCGTGTCCGACATTTGTCAATTTCCGATTTCTTTCTCAGCGATCGTTGCGAGTACCAAGTCAACCTGCGAGAGGCGCACGCGCAGCAGGGCATCGCCTGCCTCGAGACGATGGTAAACCCTGTAAAAGGGCTCCGTTTCAATATCTGCAATCTCGAAGATTCCCGGCTCGCCAATGCAGCCGTTAGAGACCTCCCATCCCGAGTGAAGCAGAACGTTTCCGACCCCTTGCAGTATAGCTGTCTCCACTGGTCGAACCATCTTTGCTCTTCAGCTACCCGCGATGAGCGGCTATTGGTGTTGGAAGGCTTGAAGAACCTTTTTGGGGGATTGTTCCCATTATTTTGGGTGGAAGTGTTGAGCATTATGGGGATGGTCCCAATTGGCGCTCAAAGCCTTCGAAGGTTGCTATCCTGGGTCAGGGTGAGTACATCCTAGCTTGCTACCAGTTTGCATTCCAAGCTGATTCAGGTTGGCTGTAGGATGTAGATTCAACGCTTCTTGAGAAAATTCAGGATATTCGTCATTTCTTGATCACTTTTCACACCCCCATCTCCATCAGCGCTCCACACATCTATATTTCAACACGGCCATTCCTGCCCTCACAATCCCTTTTATCGAGGACATTGAGCAGAGAATTCACTAGTACCATCAAGGTACGAGTGGGGAACTTGTCGTCATGGCCAGCACCGCCGTTGAAGTGGACTGGACACGTGGGGCCCATCTATAGTACGGGATATTCCTCGAATGGGACCCGCGTTGTCACTGGATCCAGCGACAGCACGATTCGGATCTGGGATGCAGAGTCCGGTGCTGTGGTTGGCGAGCATCTTACAGGGCATACTGGGCGTGTGTATTCTGTTGCATACTCTCCCGATGGGCAGCACATCATCTCCGGATCCTCCGATCGCACCATTCGAATCTGGGATGCTGAGACTGGCGCCTCAGTCGGAAATCCTCTCGATGGGCATACTGCAGAGGTGCGTTCCGTTGCGTACTCCCCTGATGGGCGGCGCATTGTCTCCGGATCCTCCGACTGCACCATTCGAATCTGGGATGCCGAGACTGGTGCTTCGGTTGGCGAGCATCTTATAGGGCATAATGGCGATGTGAATTCTGTTGCATACTCTCCCGATGGGCAGCACATCATCTCCGGATCCTTCGACCACACAATTCGAATCTGGGATGCCAAGACTGGCGCTTCAGTCGGAGATCCTCTCGATGGGCACACTGACCGTGTGTGGTCCGTTGCCTACTCTCCTGATGGGCCGCGCATCGTCTCCGGATCCGACGACGGCACCATTCGAATCTGGAATGCCGAGACTGGCGCTTCGGTTGGCGAGCACCTTATAGAGCATAATGGCGGTGTAAATTCTGTCGCATACTCTCCCGATGGGCGGCACATCATCTCCGGATCCGACGATACGACCGTTCGAATCTGGGATGCCAAGACTGGCGCTTCAGTTGGAGATCCTCTCGGTGGACACACTGACCGGGTGTGGTCCATTGCTTACTCTCCTGATGGGCAGCGCATCGTCTCCGGATCCTCCGACCGCACCATTCGAATCTGGGATGCCGAAACTGGCGCTCCGGTTGGCGAGGATCTTATAGGGCATAATGGCAATGTGGATTCTGTTGCATACTCTCCCGATGGACAACACATTATCTCCGGATCCTCCGACCGCACCATTCGAATCTGGGACGCTGAGACTGGCGCTTCAGTCGGAAACCCTCTCGATGGGCACACTGGTCGGGTGTGGTCCGTTGCTTACTCCCCTGATGGGCGGCGCATCGTCTCCGGATCCTACGACCGCACCATTCGAATCTGGGATGCCGAGACTGGCGCTTCAGTTGGCGACCGTCTGATAGGGCATAATGGCGGTGTGAATTCTGTTGCATATTCTCCCGATGGGCAGCACATCATCTCCGGATCCTCCGACCGCACCATTCGAATCTGGGACGCTGAGACTGGCGCTTCAGTCGGAAACCCTCTCGATGGGCACACTGGTCGGGTGTGGTCCGTTGCTTACTCTCCTGATGGGCAGCGCATCGTCTCCGGATCCTACGACCGCACCATTCGAATCTGGGATGCCGAGACTGGTGCTTCGGTTGGCGAGCACCTTATAGGGCATAATGGCGGTGTAAATTCTGTTGCATATTCTCCCGATGGGCAGTACATCATCTCCGGATCCTCCGACCGCACCATTCGAATCTGGGACGCTGAGACTGGCGCTTCAGTCGGAAACCCTCTCGATGGGCACACTGGTCGGGTGTGGTCCGTTGCTTACTCTCCTGATGGGCGGCGCATCGTCTCCGGATCTGACGACCGCACCATTCGAATCTGGGATACCGAGACTGGGGCCTTGGTTGGTAATCCTCTCAAGGAGCACGCTGCCTCGGTGCTGTCCGTGGCTTACTCTCCTGATGGGCGGCGCATTATCTCCGGATCCGATGACCGTACCATTAGAACTTGGGATTCTGAGGTTAGTACACGAGCCGGCAAGCTTCGTGAGTGGCATACCTACCCATTTCAGTCTATTGATCACTCTCCTGACATGCAGCCCACTGTCCCTTGTAACCCAATGCGTGCTGATGTTTTTGCAAAGCCCGACATGGATGGATGGGTCAGGGACTCAGAGGGTGGCTTACTCTACTGGGTACCTCACGACCGCCGTATAGGCTTGCATTTACATGCCCTCCTGACGATCCCTCTTACATCTCACAGTCGTTCCGTTTCTCTTGACTTTGACGACTTTGCCTTTGGAACTTCATGGAGTCGAGTGTTCAAAAATGCACCTTCTTAGTCTTTCTTGTTGCTGAGCATCCGTATGTAGTTTGGCCATAGTTTCTCTTTCGGTTATCGAAGTTCCAACGATGATTATCGATCGAGACGTACATGATGACACCGCCGAGTTGCTTATCACAGGAAGTCCTCCCAGAGACGCCAAATAGAGCTCTATAATAGTCAAAAGTCTGGAGTCAACCGCACCTGCCGCGCCCCTCTAGGTATTGGAGAAGCTGTTCGACGTCACGCAGAATGCGGTGGTGCGGCAGGGCCGGGCTGTCAATGGAAGGTCGCAAGAGGCGTGGAACCATCGAGACGATGTCACACCCAGTAATCAAGGATTTATATCTTGCCCGGAAGCCGGGGCGATTTTAGTTGGATTTTTCGGCCAACTGGGACGGTCAAATCAACGGTGTGTATTCGCCTTTATAATCCCTTTTTATTTGGTGACCACCACTCAATAAACCAATGCATTCGATAGCTCACTCGCTCCCCCATGGAGTGGGTCGTCTCCACCCTCGATCGGCCTCGCACCGCCCACATTCCTCGGCCACGCCCGCACCCAGGCTACCCTGCGCCTGACCAGACTACCACATCTATGAACTCTCATATCATCTGCACCGATCCACAACTCCTCATTAAGGAACGGCCTGAAGCGTGCAAGTCGATTCAGGAGAAACGGGATCGCCGAGGGTTTGTGTGCTGCACATTCAAGGCTGGGCTGAGTACCAGGGAACGCGAGAGGGAGGAGACTGCAATCCTGTTGGGCTTAAAATCGCGATGATGAAGCGCGGGTATGCGTGTAAACATTTATCGATTGATTTTCGGACTTGTGGCAGGACTGACATGATATCAGATTGGGAGTCACCGGTGTCAGATTACAATGTGGCTTGCATCAATACAGTAGATGTCAACTCAAATGGTTCTATAAATATGGATACAAGGCCAAGTCTCTCAACTGCAACACGAGGATCGCGAACAACCACCGCCTCCACCCTAATCGTCGACCGCAACATAGACTCCAAACACAATCGCGTTCGACGTAAGTGTCAGCTCCTTTACCACGTCCAGTGGGTTTGGTACTATCTTTGCCGACGGTCCTGGACGACAACTTACTGAGACATATCATAAGCAACACCCTCAAAAACCCGGTCCAATGGTTTTGTACCACGACTGGGAAAAGCGCTTATATTAGCTGCACTAGAATGCCGAGTCTCTCATTTATTCAGAGCTATAACTACTCAATCCATCCTCCCGTTCAGTCTTGGACTCTACATCGGCAATTAGATAAGCTGCTCACCGAGCATCGGTCTTGTCTTGCATTCCATTCCATTGTCTTTGCATTCCATTTGTCTTCCGTTGCATTCTTGAGGCTCGTGATATCGCTCTTACATTTCTTGTGGATCTGGTATATAGCTGGTAGCGGTATGGGTGTTCAATACACAGTGGGTTTTGACCTTCGTCAGAGGTTCTCGTCCAAGAACTCCCGACGAGCCAATTGTTCGACTTCGGAGAGGGAGTATGTCGGACCGTACGGGGGGGTAGTGTGGTCCATGAGTTCGATATGGTGGTCGTTGGGGCGTCGAGGTGAATGGGTAGTACACTTTCGTTTCCTGAAAGCGCCGAGGAAGTCGTGGTAGTCTTGCGGGAGCTAAGGCCGGCGTTCTTCGGGGGAGCGCGTAAGCATGACTCTTGTTCGGTGGGCGGGTGCGAAGCTCGGCAGACTGGGAGGGTTCTGGAATCAGCGAGGCACTAGGTGAGCGTGCTGGCGTGCTGGCGTGCTGCAGCTGGGTTCAAAGGTGAAGCACTCAGCTCAGGAAGGGCGTGCAGAGACGTCGAACAAGGTGTGTCGACGAGCGAGCGAGCGGAGGCCTCGTACATTCGCGGGCTACATCCACAGTGTCAGGCCGGACAGGGCATCTGGATAAGTTGGCGAGTAAACTGTAAGCTGAATTATGAACCCGAAGGAAGAAGCAGAGCCGCCGGACAAATTCTAGATTTCCAGATTTTCAGGCTTGAAAAGAAAAGCGACGAGACGCAACGAAGTGGAGCCATGTCTCGAGCTCTATCTACAATCATTGATTTTGGGAGGCTACAGACTCTTCAAGGAGACGAGCTGAGTCTTGAACCGTCGCATCTCGAGCTTGGAGTCTTATCAAAACTAGAGCGATAGCGGCGGATGTGGCTCCCCTCATCTAATAAACTAATAAAAAATTGGTACTTATTTGAATATGTAACCTCGAGGAGGAAGAGAACATACCACTCAGTCCTCTGAAGCCATTTGTGCGGAGACGTTGGAGGGAACGAAATTCGTTTGACAGCTGTCATCTGTCACCAGCTGGACAAAGACGATCCCACGTTGCTAGCAGCACGCCCAAGTCTCCACAACTCTGATCAACATGGCGACTTCACAGGCAAAGAAAGAGAACCTGTGAGCACCCCCGACGCATCGCACGCCAGATCACTGAGCTGATCATACTCCAAGCCTCTATCTAGATCGTACGCGGCGTTTCACTTCAATTCCAGCGCATATCGCTGATCTCAGCCATCATACAGAAATTACACTCCAAGTCATTCCAAAGCTGAAGTATACTCTCAGGTTGTTAGTCGACAATAGGGAGAGAGAATTACTGAGGATAAACGACCGGACGTGGGAACCAACGAAGCCCCTGTATGCCCCTTGATTCTTTCATACGTGAACTTGCTAAAGTCTCTGCATATGTAGAGATGCATCTCCGACATCCCAGATGCGCGTCGAGATTCAAGTGAAGAGCGGCCTGCTCAAATGGGGGAAGCAGGAGCAGGGTAGCGAAGAGATCGACTTTCAAGCACTCTTCAAGGATTATTGGAACACCACGGCCCACCAGTTCCTAGTACGGGGTCAGTTGGAATCACAAGCCAGTCCTTTCATTACTGACCGAGAGGGCGCAGCGGAGATTGTTGCTGGAAAGCATGGTCACCCTCTGGAAATACACTTCTCCGCAGAACCCACCGTTCGTCTTCTGACAATTGTCCACCGCAGGTTGCTTATACTGTTCGTATAGACGGATGATCTACGCTCCTCGCTCCTTGAACTGGAAAGATTGTTAGGCAACTACTCCCCACTGATGACAGAATCGACGGAGAAGGCTTTGGAGAAGGGTATCAAATTTGGAGTTGCATTCTCGGAGGTCAGTCCTCAGTTTTCCCATATCGAAACTATCAAGACATTGACGCGTTTTAGTTGAATGGGACTGCAAAGGTTGCCTTCAGTGTTGCCAAAGTCACGTTTGAGGTCTGTTCCAGCTCCTCCGCGTCAGAAGCAGAGGTGACGCCCGACTGTTCTAGCTTTTGCAGGAACAGAATAAGTATGACCAGATGCCACTAGACTTGTTGGATCGGTTAGAGCGCATTTTGTTTTTTGCGGACAAGGTCGCAGACGAGATCAGCGATGAAGAGACAGAAATCTTGAAGAAGACAATCTCAAAATTATTTAAAGTGATGGAAAAGGTCGCAATCTGTTCGTGCGACTATGTCAAACGTGGGCGTTTCGGTGAGCAGTCGGCCTTGCTGAATCTCGCAATGCTGATGATCGCAGAGAGGACGATGAGTGGGCTAGCCCACCCGCATCGGATCGAAGAAATGAGCAAAGAGTTGACCAAGGTCATTGAAGATTTCGACCGTGCAATGGATGTCGAGACCCTCCGCCTAGCTAAGGAGTCCAGTAAGCATTGACCTCAATCTGATGATAATGTATTCTCAATTGTTTCGTATAGAATTAGTCCAGCAAGACCTCTGGCTTAAGGATCGGCTTAAACCTACCAGCACTGGCTATAACAAGACGTCCTGCTGTATGGACGGCACCCGCCAATCTCTCCTCAACCAAATCGTAGAATGGGTAGCCAAGAAACCGGATCAAGAGAATGTTCCCCAGAGGAATACGTACTGGATCTTCGGTTCACCCGGGATCGGAAAAACGTCGTTAGCCAATTCGATCTGTGCAAACCTTCACAAGCGAAACCACCTTGCCGGGGCCTTTTTCTGCAGGAGGGACGACCCGAAATTGAGCGAGCCCATAAACATCCTCCCGACTTTCATACACAAACTCGCTATAATCTTCCCCGCTTTTCGGACCATTGTAGCAAAGTATCTCCGAGACGACCCAAACCTTACTCCAGAGTCGATGGAGGGCTCTCTCCTCCTTGACCTCCTCCGCTCTCTTCCTCGCCCCCCGGAGCACACACTCGTCTTTGTCATTGACGCACTCGACGAGTGTGGCAACCATAAAAATCGCCAAGATGTCCTAAAGGCCCTGACCGACGCGGCCGCGCTGGCTCCGTGGCTCAAGATTATCATCACCAGTAGACCCGAATTCGATATCGAACGCTTCTTTCGTGGTCTCACCAGCTCATCGTATTCACCCTATGATCTGGCTGCCGATCAGGAAGCCAGTGATGATTTGCGAACCTTTGCCCGACGGCAGTTCGCCTTGGTGGCCTCGCATTGCTGTATCCGCACTGCTTGGCCAGAAGAGTCGGACTTCAACGAGCTTATCTCTCGTGCGAACGGCCTTTTCATCTTCATCAAGACTCTTACTCTCGCACTTGAGGAGAGTGAGGACGCTGAAGAGTCCTTGAAGGAAGCCTTGCAAGGCTCAGCCGGTACTGGCTTGGAGTCACTATACGGACTATATTCGAGTATCCTGAAAGCGCACAGCAAGAGTGGTGGGTTTTGGCGGATGATTGTAGTGATCACAACAGCCCAATACAGCCCGCTGTGCGAAGAGCCGATTGCAATGCTTACGGGAGTGAAACGCAATGCAGTCGAAAAGTGGGTGGATGCCCTCAGCTCTTTGCTATATCGAGACGGAGGAGCCAATGGAGCAATTCGTGTCCGACATTTGTCAATTTCCGATTTCTTTCTCAGCGACCGCTGCGAGTATCAAGTCAACCTGCGAGAGGCGCACGCGCAGCAGGGTACCGCCTGCCTCGAGACGATGGTAAACCCTGTAAAAGGGCTCCGTTTCAATATCTGCAATCTCGAAGATTCCCGGCTCGCCAATGCAGGCATTAGAGACCTCTCATCCCGACTGAAACGGAACGTTTCCGACCCCTTGCAGTATAGCTGTCTCCACTGGTCGAACCATCTTTGCCCTTCAGCAACCCGCGATGAGCGCCTATTGGTGTTGGAAGGCTTGAAGAACTACTTTGAGGGATTGTACCCATTATTTTGGATTGAGGTGTTGAGCATTATGGGGATGGTCCCAATTGGCGCTCAAAGCCTTCGAAGGTTGCTATCCTGGGTCAGGGTGAGTACATCCTACTTGCTACCAGTTTGCGTTCCAAGCTGATTCTAATTGGCTGTAGGATGTGGATTCGACTCTTCTTGAGAGAATTCAGGATATTCGTCATTTCCTGATCACATTTCACACCCCCATCTCCATCAGTGCCCCACACATCTATATTTCGACGCTACCATTCTTACCCTCACAGTCCCCTTTATCGAGGACCTTGAGCAGAGAATTCACTAGTGCTATCAAGGTACGAGCGGGAAACCTGTCGTCATGGCCAGCACCGCCATTGAAGTGGACTGGACACACGGGGCCCGTCTTGATTGTGGGCTATTCCTCGAATGGGACCCGCGTTGTCACTGGATCCAGCGACAACACTATTCGGATCTGGGATGCAGAGTCCGGTGCTGTGGTTGGCGAGCATCTTACAGGGCATAGTGGAGCTGTGTATTCTGTTGCATACTCTCCCAATGGGCAGCACATCACCTCCGGATCCGACGACCGCACCATTCGAATCTGGGATGCTGAGACTGGCGCCCCAGTCGGAAATCCTCTCGATGGGCATACTGCAGGGGTGCGGTCCGTTGCTTACTCCCCAGATGGGCAACGCATCGTCTCCGGATCTGACGACCACACCATTCGAATCTGGGATGCCGAGACTGGCGCTTCGGTTGGCGAGCACCTTATAGAGCATGATGGGGGTGTGAATTCTGTCACATACTCTCCCGATGGGCAGCACATCATCTCCGGATCCGACGACCGCACCATTCGAATCTGGGATGCCAAGACTGGCGCTTCAGTCGGAGATCCTCTCAAGGGGCACACTGACTGGGTGTGGTCTGTAGCTTACTCTCCTGATGGGCGGCACATCGTCTCCGGATCCGACGACTGCACCATTCGAATCTGGGATGCCGAGACTGGCGCTTCGGTTGGCGAGCACCTTATAGAGCATAATGAGGGTGTAAAGTCTGTCGCATACTCTCCCAATGGGCAGCACATCATCTCCGGGTCCGACGACTGCACCATTCGAATCTGGGATGCTGAAACTGGCGCTCCAGTCGGAAATCCTCTCGAGGGACACATTGACCAGGTGTGTTCCGTTGCTTACTCTCCTGATGGGCGGCGCATCGTCTCCGGATCTGACGACCACACCATTCGACTCTGGGATGCCGGTACTGGCGCTTCGGTTGGCGAGCACCTTATAGAGCATAATGGCTATGTGATATCTGTTGCATATTCTCCCGATGGGCAGTACATCATCTCCGGATCCGAAGACTGCACCATTCGAATCTGGGATGCTGAGACTGGCGCTCCAGTCGGAAATCCTCTCGAGGGGCACACTGAGCGGCTGTGGTCCGTTGCTTACTCTCCTGACGGGCGGCGCATCGTCTCCGGATCTGACGACCGCACCGTTCGAATCTGGGATGCCGAGACTGGCACTTCGGTTGGCGAGCCTCTTCTAGGGCATAATGGCCATGTGCATTCTGTTGTATACTCTCCCGATGGACAGCACATCATCTCCGGATCCTTCGACCGCACCATTCGAATCTGGGATGCCAAGACCGGCGCTTCAGTTGGAAATCCTCTCGAGGCACACACTGACCAGGTGTGGTCCGTTGCTTACTCCCCTGATGGGCAGCGCATCGTCTCCGGATCCGACGACTGCACCATTCGAATCTGGGATGCCAAGACTGGCGCTTCGGTTGGCGAGCATCTTATAGGGCATAATGGCGGTGTGAATTCTGTTGCATACTCTCCCGATGGGCAGCATATCACCTCCGGATCCGACGATCGCACCAATCGAATCTGGGATGCTGAGACTGGCGCTTCAGTCGGAGATCCTCTCGGTGGGCACACTGGTCGGGTGTGGTCCGTTGCTTACTCTCCTGATGGGCGGCGCATCGTCTCCGGATCCGAGGACTACACCATTCGAATCTGGGATGCCGAGACTGGGGCCTTGGTCGGCGGTCCTCTCAAGGGACACACCGACTGGGTGAGGTCCGTCGCTTACTCTCCTGATGGGCGGCACATCATCTCCGGATCCGATGACCGCACCATTAGAACTTGGGATTCTGAGGTTAGTACACGAGCCGGCAAGCTCCGTGAGTGGCATACCTACCCTGTTCAGTCTATTGATTACTCTCCTGATGTGCAGCCCACTGTCTCTTGTAACCCAATGCACGCTGATGTTTTTGCAAAGCCCGACATGGATGGATGGGTCAGGGACTCAGAGGGTGGCTTACTCTACTGGGTACCCCACGACTGCCGTACAGGCTTGCATTCACCCGCCCTCCTGACAATCCCCCTTACATCTCATAATCGTTCCGTTTCTCTTGACTTTGACGACTTTGCCTTTGGAACCTCATGGACTCGAATGTTCAAAAATGCTCCTTCTTAGTCTTTTTTGTCACTGAACATCCGCATGTAGTTTGGCTCTAGTTTCTCTTTCGGTTCACGAAGTTCCGACGATGATTATTGATCGAGACATGAACACCGCTGAGTTGCTTATCACAGGAAGTCCTTCCAGGGGCGCCAAATAGAGCTCTGGAGTAGTCAAAAGTCTGGAGTTAACCGCACCTGCAGCGTTCCTCTAGGTGTTGGAGAAGCTGCTCGAGGTCACGCAGAATGCGGTAGTGCGACAGGGCTGGATTGTCAATGGACAAACGCAAGAGGTGTGGATCCATCACAATGGGTGATGCGCTCAGTGATCAAGGGTTTATACCTTGCCCTGGAAGCCGGAGCGATTTTAGTTGGATTCTTCAGCCATCTGGGGACGGTCAAATCAACGGTGTGTATTCGCTTTTAAAATCCCCTTTATTTGGTGACCACCACTCAATAAGCCAATGCATTCGGTAGCTCAGTCGCTCCCCCATGGAGTGGCTCGCCTCCACCCTTGCAACGCCTACATCCTTCGGCCACGCCCTCCCCTGCGCCTGACCTGACTACCATATCTATGAACTCTCATGTCATCTGTACCGATCCACAACTCCTCATTGAGGCTGCCTGAAGCATACCAGTCGGTTCATTGCAGGCCGTTGTGAGCGATGTCGAGGAGAAACGGATCGCCGAGGAGTTGGTGTGTTGAGGCCACAAGGCTCCGGAAGGGGCTGAGTGCCAGGGAACGCGAGAGGGAGAAGGCTGCGAGGACCACGGGCCTGGAATAATGGGGCGTAGGTATGCATGTAAACCTTTATGTAGGACAGATGAAGGATAGAGTAAGAGTCCGAAGAGTAGCAAGCAGCACTAGTGACCCAGGATTATACTTGGGTAGGAACTTGGAGTGGATGGAATGGATATTTGTCAACGAGGCTGAGAATGTTTGACATTCAACTTTTTCTTTCTGGCCACTCATTGCGTTATGGACGTGAGCTTGCTGATCGCCGCCTCATCCTCAAAATCTCGATCTATCGAAGTCGTGAAAGAGGTGCCTTTGCATGTCGATGCGGGACTACTGGCAGTCTTCGACTCAAACGAGCTGGACGAAGAAGCATATCGGTCCGTTGAAGCTGTGAGCTTGGCTTAAGCTCTACACTCATCACATTACACGGCACCTATATAGAGCAGATACGGAAGCCTATCTACAAGCAACCGCACGAGACGGTGTTCAAGCCCTCATCAATGGCCTCTTTGCTCTTCCTATCCAAAAATCCGGAGACGGTCCCCTAGCTATGTTACCGTCGATCGAGACGCCGTTACCACGCGCAAAACCGCTGCCGAAGCCAAAGGCCCCGACAAAGTGGGAGCAATTTGCGGCTGCGAAAGGAATTCAGAAAAAGCGGCGGGAGAAGAAAATATGGGACGAAGAGAAGCAAGAATGGGTCGACCGATGGGGACGAGGGGCCAAGAATAAGCAAGTTGAGGAGCAGTGGGCGGTCGAAGTCCCTGCCAATGCGCGTACGTTTTTCAGCGGTTTCTCCTCAGGAACTCTGATCCGTTTAGGCGCCCGTTCAAAGGCCGTTGAGTGGATTTTGAGTGATGCTGATGCTGATATTCTTGGGGTTTTGTATAGCGAACGATTATGATCCCTTCAAGGAGGCCCGTGACGAACGAAAAGCTCGGGTGGCCAAAAATGAAAAACAACGACTGTCCAATGCAGCACGGTCACAGGGGACTTCTACTACTGCGCTCAAAGAGGAGAGGAAGACCCAGCTGAATCGACAGATTGCTCAAAGCCGAACCAGCACAGCGAGTATGGGAAGGTGAGAATTGAGTTATACCCAGGGGGGGCGGGATATGTTATAGGAACTCATCACCTAATTCTCTCTCTCGCAGGTTCGATCGTAAGCTGGAAGGAGAACCAAAAACCCAAGGGGTCAAACGAAAAGTGCGGGCTTTTGGTCGTCTGTTTCTGCTTTCACTTTCACTTACTTACCATCTATTCTTCCAGTTTGAGCCTAACGAGCGCTCTGCAGATGAGGAGAGGAAGGCTTCCCTAGCTATCGCGTCAAAACTGGACAGGGAGGGAGGGAATGCTAAGAAGTCGCGAAAGGGGAGTACTGATGGAGGAGGGGACGGGGTTCTCAATGTACGCAAAGCAATTCGGAACGTTAGTGGTGGTGGTGGTGGAAGGGGTGCCCTTGCTTTGACTCAAGGTAACGGCAAGAGAGGCGGTAGGAGAGGACAGGCCGCGCCAAGGGGCAAGGGTAAGCGATGAATGGAGGAATACACTGCTTTTCTCCCTTTTTTATAGAGATGGCACCGACTTGCAGTATTAAATTGGGCTTCATTTCTCGTAGAAACATTAACAATTCTCGGTCGGTACAGCACATTCTATTTAACCACTCAGCTCTTACCTCTTCGTTCGTTCTCAGGTAGGTGCGGAGTACGTGTGGTACGCCGTATGTGCTTCGGCTTCCACCCGAAGAGGGACCTGGGTTTGAACTGCCCTGCAAATCGGTTTCTGTCAACAAAGGTGTTTGAGTGCGGTGATCACGTACAATTTGATTCAATTGAGCAATTACCACTCCGGCCTAGAGGAGTGTAGGGCCTGACATTTCCCGTGGGGATCAACCCGCACATATGCAAGCTATTTAAAATTGCCTTTGCAGCTTTCTTATTCCCATTGAGTCACTTCTGCGACAATGTGTAACCATTCTGAGCCTTCCCAAGATGTCTCCCCGCCCGGCGAGAGCACAGTCGCCGGGTAAGTGGAGATCGATGACGTCTCCCACTTGCGCAAGCTGCGTATTAGGAGTCTATTCACTGATGTACACTGCTTGCGTGGCCGCCACGGTCGCCCAGGCCAACGAAGGAAAGCCAAACCTGCCTCAGGGGACCCTATGTCCGGAACCATAAGACTTAGTGCAACCAATTGAAATACGGGGCGTGAGCACTTACAAGGGGCAGTCAGGATTGATGTGCGGACGTCGGCCTTTCGTCAGAGTGCAGTGAATGAATGAATGACGGCTACTCAGAGGAACAGAAGGTGCCAGAAACCTTGTAGACTTTATCGGCGCCATCCATTTTGCTTGCATGATCAATAGGCGTTTGGCATTCATCGCCTGGTGAGCATGGTCCCAACAAAGAAAAACCCTAGAATAGAAGAGGAGAACAGCTAGGAAAAGAGGACGACAAGAAATGGTAGGTACGTCCGCGTAGTCAACTATGTAATTATTAAAAATACCATTACAATACTTGCCAATTGAAAATGCAATTAACACGCAAAAGACCCGGTGACTGGTACGTTGTAGCGGACTGCAGAATTTCTGTGGAATTTTGGGACTAGTGAACTTGTTGCACAGATGGTTGCCACCACCCGTTCCTTAACCGGCTGACCGTAATTGTTCCGCCACGCCAGCCCGCACTCAAGAGGTAATGCATTGGCACCAATTTTGTCAACGTTCGGCTGCGGTATTGGGGTATGTACAGGCGAACAATGATAGGTAGGGGCCTGGTAGAGACTGGGATTGCCAGTCGCCCAAGGTGGGACAATGGCCGGTGGTTCGCTACTATCAACCCCAACCACTGGTCACTTGCTCCTGCTACTGTGAGAGGCCTAGAGCATTCGGATGGATGGGTGGTGTCTGTGGTAATGCATAACTTTCCTCATAACGTTCGGCAGCAGCCTCGAGGGTGGCAACTGTACTCCGGTTAATTTGGGCGGTATTTGGATTCTGGTCAGTTTGAGGGGTAGTTGGATTCTGGTCAATTGGAACCCCTTGAGCAGCTTGGCGCTTGCGGCGTTTGTAGAGCCAGAACCCCAAGGAGAGGACCACGACTAGTGCGACGGTACCAATAGAGACTCCAGCTGCTGCGCCAATCATTGTATTATATTTTTTCTTGGCATCCTGCTCCATTTGCTCGGCGTTTGCAGAAGAGGTGCTCTACAGGAGAGTCGAGTGGGCGATGGCTATCCAAAATGACATTGTACTCACAGCAATTTCATCCGTTCCAGAGCCAGCTGCGGACCGAGAATACGATGTGGACTCGGAAGTCGACCGGACCCACTGAGGAATCATTAGATACATCGCGGTTTGTTTTATCACCACGGCCACTTACTCTAAATACACAACCGAGAGCTCCAGTGGTATCGGGTTCGCAATCATAATCAACAGTGCAACAATATTGGTCTACCATAATTGTTGCAATGAGTACGCTCATCAACCAGATCCAGTCCTTACCACAGCAAGTAGTACCCCCTGGACAACACCTGTTCTAATTAGAGGCCCTTTCATTTGATAAGCATCGCAGCGCTCACCCCCTTGGACACGCAAGCCCGTCGCTCGGGCAGCAAAGGGTGGCCCCAGTAGTAGTATTGACGCAGTGACTGGCACTCGAGCAACAGATGGAGCTCGATGGACAGCAGACCGGAAAACTGGCGTCGCAACATGGGAACGCTGAGCCTTTACAGACTTCAATGGTGCCATTAGTGCATGTACTCGTCTGTCCATGC
>Ga0307515_10009049_pt1 | contig 19323 bp, 13 predicted proteins | sample 17_EM_MG_FD_194513 | JGI IMG/M metagenome (GOLD analysis project Ga0307515, IMG submission 194513) | Populus trichocarpa ectomycorrhiza microbial communities from riparian zone in the Pacific Northwest, United States - 17_EM | ecosystem: Host-associated > Plants > Roots > Unclassified | place...
CCCCCCCCCAAATGAAATATGAAGGAAATGCCAAGGATTGATTCAATGTGTGTGGTGATTAAATGAGCCAATAATTATGATTTATTGAAACTATATTTTTGTGGATTTTTTACCTGTAAAGGTTAGTATGGTTAGATGCTGCAGAGTTGATATTGTCTGTTTTTTCATGTTTCTTATATTGCCGTATTATCTTGTTGCAGAACTTTTGTGATGCCTTCAAGGATGTGTATCAATCCAATACACAATAAGAAGGGGATCCTTCATCAGTCTGGCAAGTTGAATCCAGAGGAAAGGCAAGTTTATTGAACTTCTATTATGTGGACTGTTGTTATTGCCAGAGCTAAACTGTTGCGTCTAGTGTGTTAAATCCAACATCTTGTACGGGGTGCAATAACCTTTTCTTTATTATGCTTGCTTTTCAATTCTTATGAGAAGAAATATTTAATTGAATTAACAGGTTGCCTCCATTTTTATCAATGAATACATTTAAAAAAGTTCTATGATCTGAAGTCTGAACTTCCTTCCTTCTATTTGGCAGGTGGGCTGAAAGCTCTTGTGCCATGGACACTTTGTATGATATGGATCTCATATCAGAAACTGTACCTGTAATCTTAGACAACTCAAAAGATTGGTTTCGGGTACTATCGACGAGTATGAGGTTGGGAGCTAGAGGAGTGGCCCATGTGGAAGGAATAAGTCGGGCTGATGTCAAAGAGAATAGTCACTACTCGAACCTCTTGCTCATTAATCGAACAGCAAGCCCTCTTTCATGGTATTGAATGCAGCTATACTTTTGGCTTTCTCATGTTTTTTTTCTCTTTGAATGTCTCAAAAGAAAAGGAGCTGTTTGAAAATTGGGTAGTGGTGATTGTGGGAAGAAAAATTGGTATTTTTGTTTGGATAATAGTTTAAGAGTAGAGTAAATAATGATAGTTCTCCTGCATTGCTTTTGAAATTTCACAATTAATATGAATATAGTTCTTGAAGCACAAAATTTGTTGACATTTTTTCTTAAGTTCTGAAACAGACTAAAATGCCTGGCTGTGATGAAAAGATTGGTTTTTCTTCAAGTGGTTTAGTGACTTGAACCGTTTTAATAAGCCAATGTTGGATAGAAAGCGGACTACTCTATTTGGAGGGGAAATGAAAAAGGAAAAGGAAAAGATTCGTGACTGCTATAGTTATGGAAAAAGAAAAAGAAAAGTTTTAACTTATTATTTTCAGTGTAGCTGTTTGTCATAACATAACTTGTCTCCAAGATTCATGAATCTTGCATATTTCTTTCTAGGCCCTAATCATGATAGCCATTCAGGTTCATGGAATGCAAGGACCGAAACAACCGCGGTGCTATAATGTTGCCATATTCCTTTCTTCCTACAATGGCATCACAAAGTTTAAGGGATGCTGCGGATAAGGTCTGTAATAATTGATATTGCTAATTTCTCTTTGCTTGTTTTACACCATTTGTCTGCTTGTGTTTCTTTTAAAACAGGTTTTGATTAACCTGCAATTGATCTCATGTGCACAGGTTATAGCACTTCTTGGTGATTATGATTCCATGCATGTTCGTCGAGGCGATAAAATAAAAACCAGGAAGGACAGGTTTGGTGTTTATAGGACCCTACATCCTCATCTTGACAGGGATACACGTCCAGAGTTTATACTCCACAGGATTGAAAAATGGGTTCCACCTGGACGAACTCTTTTTATTGCTTCAAATGAGAAGACAACAGGATTCTTTTCACCTCTCGCTGTCAGGTAAACCTTCTCAAACTTAAAAAAATGAAAATTATAGTCTCTAATTCTTAGCTGTGAAGTAGCACAAATGATTTGGCCATGACAGATTATACGTACAGTTCTGAAAACTCTCAAAAAGAAATAAATTAGAGATGAGCATTGATGCACGGAGAAATAAATTCACGATTCTGTATCCTTTTGTTAATTTTTGTGTTTCTCCAAGTACTACTTAATTGCAACTTGCTAATTTATCATGGAAAAAAAATCATCCAGAAGTAATATCTTGCATGATTAACTCAACTGGTGTGGATGCTTGGTATGGCATTTCTATTTTCTCATTGATTAAGTTGGTTGTATCTGATTGTTGAACATGGTTCTGATGCATGGCTGCAGTGAGTTTTTTTGTAGTCATTACTTACTTTTCTCTGTAATTGACGCCTCTCTCTTCATGCCTTTTAAGAGATATCTTTGATCTTGTAGAAAATCTCTGCCACCATTTCAGCAATTGGAAGAGACTTTTGTTTCTTTAAAAAAAAATGCTAAATAGAATTTCGTTGTAATTTTTATATGATGGTGAAGTTGACGTTGAACTTTGGTGGCTCATATTTTGCAGATACAAATTGGCATATTCATCTAACTACAGCGGAATCCTGGATCCCGTGATTGAGAACAACTATCAATTATTTATGATTGAAAGGCTTATTCTGATGGGTGCCAAAACCTTCATTAAAACATTCAAGGAAGTTGATAATGATCTTAGCCTCACCGACGATCCAAAGAAGAATACCAAGTCATGGCAATTACCTGTTTATACCATGGATGAAGTAGAGTAAGGAAGTTGATAAAGCATTCGTGACCATTACACTTCCTGTTACCAATCCAGCCCTCGAGTTTTCTCCTTGCATGCCATTCTTGCATATATGGTCATTCTCACATGACATTATGGTATACGCCTGGATCGCTAATCATGGATGAATCTCGTAGCTTTGGTGAGGAGAATCAGCGTGATGTTGGTTGTGAGAGGGTTATTAATTTGCCAGTGTATATTGTGAGCTATATGAGTTTTAGTACAAGGTTGTATGCGGTTTCGTAATATGTTGATTGTTATTGTGCATAAGTTTTGTAGAGAAAAGAGGAACCCTAGCCCCTATCTTCGACCTTCTTTCCCTTGTTAAATTCACAGCCCATCCCTGTTTCGCAACGGGCATGTCCCGAGTATCATCTGGTAGATACTTCTTGATTTATACGCAAATCTTGGACCATGTGAAAATAACTAAAATGGGAGATCAATATATTTTACTAAGTTCTTGCACGGGTTACTCATTCATCTTAAGGTTTTGGGTTTGAGTTCATCAACATTTTGGAAAGTCTCGTATTTTCTTTCCATGAGCTCCATTTGTGAAGTTACTGTAATCTTGATAGAGATGAGGCCATATATGAGCGAGGAAGAAGGCAATGTTCATTGTTGGTTGTGTCAGCTCACAAGTTCACCTCTTTGTTGTGTAGCAATTAGAAAAAGTAGGATACGTATCTGGGTTTCATTGTACTAGCGGAATAATCCATTTGTTTTTTCTTAAACAAAATGATTTGATTGTTTATTGGGGTAATTTAGTTTTTTTATTATGTTTATTAGTTATTATTAAATTAATCAGGCTTTGGTCTTTTTATCTTTTTAAAGCATCATAAAATAACTAAACTGCTTTTAAAAATAAAAAAAAAACTATTTAATTGTTTTCTTAGTGAGCTGTTTTTTTATGATGGGGGTAGAGTCCATAACGAAGCGACGTTGAGTTTTCAACATACTTTTCTTTCTAATATTGGTAGCTATTTTTTATAGTTAATTATTGCAAAAAAAAATTGTTTTATTTATTGTCAATTTTTTTTAATCATATTATTAAATTAACTGATTTTATTGAACTCAGTATATTTTTCTTGTTTATTTAAAAACATTGACGTCACTTGAACATTTTTTTTTTGTTAGGAAAAAAATTTAATCTCGTCTATGATGTAACGCGGGCCATCCATCTAATAAATATTTATTTTTTTGTATCAAAAGAATAATATATTATATTTTTTTTTCTGTTTATCTTTTTAAATTTTAACCGTAGTTTTAAAAAGAAATTCAGGATTTGGGTTAATACAAACTTAAACTAATTATTTTTATTAAAATAATAGTGTTTTGTTTATTCTTAGTTGTTGATATAATTGAGTTTGACATGATTAATAATGGAGTTTGACAAAATTGATCAAGTTATTTGATTTAACTAAAATTAAATCCGAGATTAGACTCTTAGGTTTTGAAATTCCTATATCAATTGTGCCTATAATTGAAGGGAGATGGAGGAGGGCCATGATGGTGTGTCATGTCACAATGGTGCACATCAATCATGAGCGCATCTACATCATCCCATGTTATCTCAAGATTGAGAATTGAAATGGTGACAAGTTGGACAATGATGATGCATAGATTGTCACCTTATGAGAATCTGCGGGGAGAGATGCTTTTTATAAGAGCCAAATTAATAATATATATTTTTAAATAGTGTAATTATTATTATTTTTCATGTGCATTACAATGATAAAAGATCATTTAAAAAAGTTTATTATATTTTAATATACATGATACAAAATTATTTTAATAATCTAATATGATAAATGATTTAACAAGTCTAAAAAAACTCGAGTAAATATCAATCAATATAGCATTAAAGAATAAAAATAAAAAAATTAATTTTAAAAAATAAAAAAAAATCAAATTAATCTAAAAAACTCATAAAATAAGTGATGAGATCAGATCATAGATTAAAAAAAATAAAAATAAAAAATAAAAAAAAATTATTGTGATGAATAGTGTTTTGTAAGGTTTTCATATTTTTACAAGATATATAAGAATAATATTTCTAAAAAAATTGTATTTTAAAATTGTATTTAATATTTTTTAAAAATATATCTAAAACAAGTATTGAAAAGCTAAATTAATATTTTTTTTATTTTTGGATTTACATTCGGCGCATCTTTTGGAGATGACCCAGGAGCCATGGAAAGTCTAAATGGTGGCTTTAATCATGAGTGGCATAATTTGGCACGTGGCTTGTTGTTATTCGGTCGTCATGATAGATGCGATTGTTTGATGTCCTCTTTTAACGGTTCATATAATGCGATGCAACTTTCTTTGTACGACATGACGACACATGATCATGTCGCTTTGCCTGTACACGGACAGCTTTTTCTCTCACTCAACTACTAAAGACACGTCGTTTTCTCATGTTAATGTGAAAAAATCAAGGCAATCCTTTCTCTATTTCTTTTATTTTCTTTCTTTTATTTTTTTTAATGATTGAACACAGGCATTACATTCGCTAGAAACTTCACTTCCTCATTTCCTAATTGAGTTTAAATTTTAATCTCAAAATAATAATCATGAATATTAATGAAGTAATAAAAAAACTTCATTAATTTTTGTGTATATATAGATGACGCATGACATTGTGTTATGATTTCTCGAGACTCAAAAATACATTAAGATGTGTAATCGAAATGTTTAGTGCGAGCTCATCTTATTCCTAGCCAAAGGATTGTTCTACTTCGGTTTCTAGCCCTTGATCTGCATAAAATAGTCTTCAGCAGCTTCTAAAAGCTTAGTTACAAGAACAATTTGATTTGACGGCTTGCTGTGATGACTCAAAATTGGATAAAAATTGAAATTAATAAAAACTTTTAATATTTTTTAAAAAATAATATTTTTTTAAATTTATTTATTTTCTAAAAAATTTAAATTAACTCGATACAATTCACTCTATCAGCTTCCTTGTTCTTGGATCATGTCGACCATGGGTTAGGTCTTATAAATATAAGAGCAAAGACCCCAAAAAGAAAAGAAAAGAAAAGAAAATATCTGACGTGGTACACACAAGACTCGAACCCCAATCAATCTCCACCACCTGTCCTGATATTTCCACGTCATTTCCCCTCAACCGAAAGTGCATGGCGGGATGCTTTACACGAAAAAAAGACCACCCCTTCCATCTCCTGCCAGGTCGAAAAGCCCCACATTCACTCGCACGTACCAAATCAGTTATTCGCACGTGCTAACCCACCTCCTATAAATTCCTGCCACAGTCTCAAATCTCGCAGCAGCCGTAGCCGAGGATAAAAATCAGCACGAAAAAGAAGATTCAATCCTTCTCCGGAATATTCCTTCTCAGGTCATCTCAAAATCCTCTCTGATTACTAATTTCTAATTAATACAAAAAGTTATCATTTTTATCATAATTCTTTGTTTATTTATTTCTCCTTTGCATAGAATTCCTTAGTTTTTTGCAGGAGAAAATAAGCTTGGATTTTTTTTTGTGATGCCGTATCTTGTACGCGAGAATCTTTTCATCGGAAACATAAGCGACGCGGCTGAGGTTCTGCAAAACGGAAGTTCGGAAATAACGCATATTTTATCTGTCTTAAGTTCCGTGTCTATATCGTTCTTTACGGAATGGAGAAGCGGTGTGGTAATCCCGGCGAAGGAGATAAAGAAAGTGTGCGTGGGTGACGGTGAGGATGAGTGGAGGAGTTGTTTGGCGGCGAATAAGGTTTTGTATGGGTTAGAGTATGCAGGGAAGGATTTGAAACTGGTGAGAATGGCGGTGCCGATTAGGGATATGGAGAGTGAGGATTTGTTGGATTATTTGGATGTTTGTTTGGATTTTATTGAGAAGAGTAGAAAAGAAGGAGCTGTTTTGGTGCATTGTTTTGCTGGCGTTTCGAGAAGGTATATGATAAATTGTTGTCATTTTTCATGATAATGATGATGATTTTCTGTATTTTTTTTATTTAAATTAATTAATATTGCCCTTAAGTTTGGATTAAGTTAATATTGAAATGCAATGCTACTTCTCCCGAATGATTTTCTGGAATAGTATGAACTGTGTTTGGGACACACCAGAGGAGTCCATTTCATCAATGGTTGGGTATTATTCACGAAACTTGTTCGAGATGGAAATGGATATTTTGGGATGAAAAACATTACTCTGATTCTTGCATATAGTATGAACTGTATTTTGGATCCATCGGTGAAGTCTGCTTCATCAATGGTTGGTATTATCTGGAAAACTTGTTCGGGATGGAAATGGATAGTTTGGGGGTAAATAACATTACCTTATTTTTGCATGTCTACTTGCTTGGAATTTGATGTGCAAATTTGTGACTTTTTTCTCGGTTAATTTTAAACGGTCATGAAGTCTGTTTTGATATTTTTCAGTTGATTGGTTTATCATCCTGAAGTGGATCAAAATAGAAAAGAAGTGTTTTAGGTTATCTTCTGACCCAATTGATGAGTGTTGGGAAATTGCTCAGAAGACCTGCCCTGAATTGTCAAGCCCTAATGGTTTGGTCCCTTCTTTCGTTTTTTTTTCTTTGCAGTGCAGCTATCATTACAGCGTACTTGATGAAAACTGAACAGTTGTCTCTTGAAGGTTTGAACACATCCACTTTTTATTCGGAGTATTTTGGGTCTGCTGATTGGTTAATGCTGATGGCCTTCATTGTTTACTTTCTGAAAATCTGGTGGCTCTTTTGTCCGACAACCATAAAAATACGTGTTGTTGTTTCTTTGAATTTTGAGTTATTTAATATTTCATCCTTTTCCTTGTTCATCTTTTCACAATGTGTCCCTGCAGATGCTCTTGAATCCCTAAGGCGAAGCTGTGAGTCTGTTTGTCCCAATGATGGCTTTTTAGAACAGGTATGCAAGGGTCCTCAAAAACCTATATGATTGTTGGGATGCATTAATGGTGACTCTGAGACATTAGTTTCTAATGTGATCGTCATAGATCTTAATTCTTTTTCCCCCATTGCAGTTGAAAATGTTTGAGGAAATGGGGTTCAAGGTTGATCATGCTAGTCCCATATACAAGCGGTTTCGCCTGAAAGTATTGGGTACATGTTCTTAGTATATTGATCCTCACTTGCTGTTCTTGTAAATTATTTTTTTGTATGATAAAGCAGGTCATCAAATAGGGCTATGCATAAACATAATTTTGGAGGCATGACATTAGTACGTCCTTAACCTTGAGCATTTGTATGAAGCGGTTGCTCCCAAAATGTGAATCTGCATATAAGAGTTGGCATAGCATAAGGGGTCATGCATTGAGCATTTGATGCTTTTCCTACTTATCCAATTAAATTTTCATCCTTAAATTTCAACATTATTATAGATCTATCTTTCATGTCTGTTGGAAACATATTCTTTCCTGTTACAAACAGAATGATTAGATATGTTGAATCTGTGATTGTTTTAAAATTTTTTTGTGAAGGATTAATTTCCCCATGCTTCCAGGTGAGTTTTACAACCGTGGAGAGAAGATAGACAGTTCTAAATTTGGGGCAGATCCTGGTGTACCTACACAAATTTCCTCTGAGGAAGAAGCATCTCCAAATGAAGGGAAAAAGGCTATTCCTGCATACCGCTGCAAGAAATGCCGTCGAGTAGTTGCACTGCAGGAGAATGTTGTGGATCATGTTCCAGGAGAGGGCGAGACATCTTTTGCATGGGGCAAGCAGAAAAGTGGCAACCCCTTTAACAAGTCCGATGAGTCTGAGTGTTCATCTCTTTTTGTTGAGCCTCTGAAGTGGATGACAGGAGGTATGTGCAATCTCATTTTGTAGAAATTCCAATGCCATTGGACATTTTTAAGTTTATTCATAAAGAAGAAAACACATAACTAATTGCAACTTCATTGGTTTACTTTGAGTTAGCTATAATGGCTCACTAGTTGCTAGAGATTTCTCAAATCCTTGACTTGTTTTTTCCACCAAATGGTCAACCTCCATGCTCATATTGTGTTGCTTAGCTGTAGAAGTACTTCTCATCATCAGTTGAGATAATTTCTGGGTTTAATATTATCCATTTATGAAAGCCACGTGGCTATGTCTTGAAGATGTATTGGCCTATGCAGCTATTGTGATGCACTCTTTTGGAAAAGGGCATCCTTGTATTCAGTGCGTAGAGATTTCTAATGGAAACCATTAACTGATAGAAGTTGGGGAAAATTATGAACCACGCAAACAACTCGGTTCCATGTGCCAAGGGCATAATGAATCAACACTTTTGATATTTCAATAATAGAGGTGCTATTTTGTATCTTACAGGAGAGAATGATCTAGGGGAAATAACACAATACTTTTGAAAGCATCTTGAAATATTTATCATGAGAATTATGCGTAATTTATACCTGTTATAATAAAAAATAGGTGCATTGCATTTGTTGGCATCCCGTTTTTATCTAAAGAGGATCCAAATAAGTGCTTTTCAATTATCCATGTTTTTCCCAAATCCTACTTGACTTTTCCAGATCATCATCGTCATCTAGAACTCAATTGATCCTTATCCTTGGTTTATGCCTTACCCTGGGCATGTCTTTTTAATTGGTTCATGGGTTTTTGGAATTATAATTTGTGCATACTTGCTGGAAACGATACCCACTTAATATAATAGCTCTTCCTTGTTATCCAGTTGAGGAAGGTGCATTGGAGGGAAAGTTGTCCTGTGCTCATTGCGAAGCTCGTTTGGGTTACTTCAATTGGTCAGGTATCCAATGCAGTTGTGGGAGCTGGATTACTCCAGCCTTTCAGCTACATAAAAGTCGAGTGGATGTTAGCACTGTCTAATACCCTTGAGGCAAAAGAAGATGCTAGCATATCTCTTTACTGCAGAAAAGTCCAGTTTTCTCAGAGAAATTGATACTATCTGAAGAAAGCATACCGTTTCCTCACCAGTCCGCACTTGCACAGAATGAGCAAACCCCCCACATCGTTTTATTAAGTTTCCATGCATATTCCCACAGAGATCTATCTTTGAGGAGCTGGAGGCGCAGATTTGTAACTTGAGTGAAATAATGTCTTGTATTTGTTGTATGATATGGTCATACAATTGGACCGCTTTGCTTGGTGGTTTGAGAATGTCTTTTAAAAAGAGATTACAAGGCTAGAAATGAATGGACAGCGAGGGCTAGGCCTCCTTATATTTCTAATTGATTTTACTTCAAAGTTCAATCTATATAGCTTGTTAAATTGCTTGAAGTCTTTGTTTCTTCATCTTTTATTTAGTTCATTGGGCCATTGGGTTGTCTGTTCTCTTGCTTTTATGGGGTTATCAGTCTTTTGCTTTCATTTCAGTTCATGTGCAGCATGCCTGAAAACGGTATCAAATTCGAGCCCTTGTTGAGTGAGTGATTGCAACCGACAAGCTCCATCAGTTCCAAGTAATGTTGGCTTCTGTTCCCTTCACTTCCCATGTCATTTTAATTTGTCTTTGCGGTATAATGAACTTGCCTTGTAACAGGTAACCATGCCCATCAAAAAACGACGATTGTTCGTGGAGCCCTTGGCCAACAAGTCAGCCTTTATGCATTCTCAGCCAAAGTAAAAATTCTTTATCTATTCCTAGCAATTCAGTGAAACTACATGATATATATATAAGTAATTGTGATATTTTATTATTTTTTATGTTTTTTTTAAAAAAAGACATACACAAGAAGAAATATAAAATAAAATCAATGATCCACAGAAAATATATAAATATCTACACTTAAGATTTTTTTTTATTCTTATATCCATCATTTTTTATAAAAAAAATGGATCCCTGTAAATAATTAATAGGATGCTCTAACTGCTATATAAATACCATAAAATTTCTCAACATGAATTAATTAGAGTTAAATCTTATCAAGTTCTACATTTCTTATTCAAAAATCTAACATGGTACCTTTCGTTCTGGCTGTGAAGGTAGAATTCCAAGGAAATTGATGTCACACCATTAAAACAACCCTTAAAATGCATGAAGAATTCAATATTGTGCATCTAGACGTCTATTCACTGCAACATTATAAATCATTTTACTCTTTCATAGAAAAAATCAATAGCTTGTTGTTGTGGCAGAGAGGTGTTTTTTTAAGAGGTAAATAACGAGATTAATTATGGAGAATTCAATTCAATGACCTTCAATATTATGGACAATTCAATCCCTTTACTTTCCGAATACACTCTGTAAAAATTATTAATATAAATATTTAAAAAGTTGACATGAGAGGTATTTTGATTAATAAAAATATTATTTAAAAAATAGCTTATATGTCCAAGTTCAAGCAAGTAAACGGCGCATGTGACTTAGCCTCACCTCCAAATGTCACTTTTAGGGGCGGTGTTGGAAGCGCCTCAAAGTCTTCTTTTTATTGGTGCTGCATGTGTGCACATTAACGGTGTAATGGTTAAGATCCGGTAGGGTTTTTTTTCTTCTTTTTTTCCTGGTCAAAATTTAAAGATGTCATTTAATTTATTGCACTAGATATTGCACTTCTACAACTAAAAACACCAAGCAGGCCATCCTTCTCAGAAATGCAGGAGGAATAGAATCTGCGTTTTCTTGGGAGCGAAGGAAGCCAAGTCTTTCTTCTTGCTATGTTGCTTATTTCCAGAAGATTTTGACATTCCAATTGAATATCTGGTTAGATGTGGAATGCGTTTAGAGTTGTTTGAGGACATCAATGCAGTAGAAGAAGCAAGGAATCGAGTTCGTGCACTTGTTCATAAGCTGAAAAGATGCTCTCTATTGCTGGACAGAAACGAAGAACACGCATATCAAGGATGTAATGCTGTAATTTGAGAGAGAGGCCAGAGAAGAAGACATTCAAACTCGAATTCACTCATAAACAGTACAATGCGTGAATATCCTGAAGATTTGGTGTATCCATAACTCAAGCTTCTGCAGCTCATAAACACTCACTGTTCATAGTTATTTCGGCTCTTTTAGGTCAGGCCACTCTAGGCTCCCTCCCTCCCTCCCTCTCTATCTTAAATTCAACATGGCATCAGACACTATTTTAGTCTTCCATCCATGCACCGTGTGAGGGGGATGTTAGAATCCCACATTAAATAAACTAATCAGCATCTAGTTTCTTATAGGCCCTTGATAATCCTCGTCTCATAAGACGCCTTTTGAGATGAGTTAGCCCTTGGCAATTCTCATCTCATTAAATGTTTTTTTAGATGAGCTAAGCTTGCCTCCCAATAGATCAGCCTTTTTATCTATTCCTAGATCTCGCTCGCTTGTAGGCCTTCTGGCTAGGCCATTCCATATATGCCATCAGACATAGACAGGGTTGGATGTCGATCAAGAACTGAAGCAACCTAGGATAGCCAGTCTCAAACCATGGTGGCTAAGTTGTGGTGTGTTGTACAGAATCGTCGTGAATAGCCCACTGCTTGTAAATAAACAAATAAGAAAACCAAGAAGAAAAAAGGTGTAAATTTAATTAATGAAAGACTATGTAAATCTTTTTAATTAAAGAATAAATGGACCTTATCAGCAGGATCTACATCAGAGCGTGGAGTGCGGGCTGCAGTAGAAGAGGTGTTCCCTTTGGGTTGCCATGTATGTGTACGTGTAGGTGAACAGGGGCACGGACATGAACACAGCCACAGTTACACGCATCAGCACAAATACATTGGACAGAGAAGAATTGACAAGATTCACATAACTTCGTCTAAACTGCAAAAGCATTCCATAGTCTAAATTTACAACTGTGTCAGCATATGAACACGACCATTTTCATCAGATGTCCCATAAATACGAGATAAATTGATCAGAAAGGCCGCAAGTGTATGAGAAGACAACTATGTACTTACCCCCCAATGACATGCATGTGTTCAGATACGCTGTCAACAATTGTACAGGTTCACGTTGGTGTGACAATTTCTAATCTCAAACGTGATACTGAATAAAATAAGCATGAGGGAAAACACTAAAAATTGATGCCAGGAACACCTTGATGAATTCCCGGGTCTTGATCTACTCATCAAAATAAGTTCATCCGATCGATCACCCTGTCTCACTATTGATGGGTTTATCTCCTAATTAACAGTCTGAATTCCAATTCACAGCACCGATGAATTAGTTGGACAGTGCTTCAAGAAGAATGTTTGTAGCTGTATTGATGTCATTCCTAGCCTGCACAAGTGCCTGTCTAGCTGAGCTCCTATCAAAGCCCATAGAAACCAGAGTAGCAATGGCATCCTCTGTTGGCTCTGTGGAAGGAGCCATGGGAGCAGGATAAGTTCTCTGAAACCAACGAGAAAGATCAGTTGTTATGGATAAATTAAATTAAACTAACAAAGTGATGTTGATGCAATATAAGCAATTGATTCACACTATAGCAGTTTCGGAGGTAAGAATTTATAGTTTCAAGTGCAAGATTCAAGAAAATAAAAGGACAAGACAACTCCTTAATTTTGCAGTCTTGGGCTTCCCAAAAATTTTGTTAAAGAAAATTGACTTTCTATACTAAGAAATCGATCTGTTCATAAAAGTCAAACTCGGGTTCCAGTCTCCAGAGTGGAGAAAAAAGGTGAAGGAAATATGAAGAAAATGATGGTAAAGGTGATAGGGGAGAAGGCTGAAGAGGGAGACAGGAGGGTGGTGGGGATTATCGAGAGACTTGCCTCCACATGACGACCAGCATGGGATCGTGCACTTCCTGTTACATTCCTCGTAGTTGGTCCTTGTGGACTGCCCGTAGACGGCCAAGAAAGTTGTGAAAAGAATGAAGCTATGAACTCGGGGAACTGTAGCAGATAGAGTAGACAACAATGAAGTATTAGTTTATAGCTTCGAGTCAGCTTTAGCAATTGACACTGTGAACAGTTTGAATGTTTTATTAAATTTTAATTATAAAAAAACAGATAAGGGAAAAAGAGGCAGGAAATAATACTTTCTAATGATGCAAACTTACTTGTTTCCTTTAATAAGTCAATAAGTCAGTTACACCAGTTAAGAAGAAGAAAAAGAATACACCAGTTAAGAAGAAAAAGAAACTTGATGGTCAAATAAACAAGGAAACATCGTTATTTGTAATTTTGTGAAGATAAATTGAGCACAGAAGCTGAAGCATATCCTGCACACGCATGCAAACATCTCATTTCTTCACATTTTAGAACCCTAACAAGTGCCAGAGATGATCAAAGATCTTATGGTTCACGATAATCATAATTCAACTGATTTTATCACGAATAATCTCTCAAACAGTTCTGTCCAGGAATGATCAAATTACACAAATATCAGACCTTTAGAAGATCAAAACCATAACAAAACTTTTTGCTCAGATACAAGCCTCATAATGCATGCAGAAAACCTGAAAAATACACCACCACATGATCACACACCTGAACCAAGTTAATCTAATATTTAATCGCTGTGGAGGAATTTTCCCAATCAACCTTTATAGATACAGTAAAGAAGTTCGGTTAAGTTAATCAAGAACTCAGAATGTCCTATGAGGAATCTTCTCAACCAATCTTTGTGCATATACAAATAACTTCATGTCAAATAATCAGATCCAACTAACAATTTCCTATGGAGGACTTTTCTCAACAAATCTTTGAGCATAGAGCAAAGAAGTTCAATTAAGTTGATCAGCTCCAGCTCACAATACCCAATTTCATTACAACACAAAGCAAAGACCTAAAGAATAGAAACCTCACAATCTAAGCTGTCATCTATTGTTGTTGACATTTAGTTACAGAAAATATGAGGTGAAGCCAAAAAACCTACCTTTGCCTTGCGGATGCCAAAGATATTTAGACGATACAAGGAACCAGCAAGGATACCACATATCCCAGGCAAGATTGATCTTTTCCAGGATGATAAAAGAAGCTGTAGAACCAAAACTGATATTGGATCTCTGGTATTGGAAAGAGAAACAAAGGGGCAGATGTGGCAGAAACCGAAACCAAAACCAAAACCAAAACCAAAAAGGGGGGGAAGGCAAACACATTCACGCATAGAAAAGTGCAAGTGTTCTCTTTTTACCTGAACACCAGCTAGATATATGAAAGACTTATCAGAAAAGTGGTTGCTAAAGATGTGAAACCGAGTTGATACTGGAATGTCAAAGTAGAAGGGAACAAATGAAGCAAATATAAGACCATAAGGTCCTGATGTCAGAAGATTGGCTGAAGGATCTGCATATAAACAGACACATTTAATTGTTGGGCATGATTGTAATGCAGCAGAAAGAACGTTTGCTGAAAAAATCGCCTATAAAAGAAGCATGAAGAGCATAAATAAATGAATAAGCTCTTATTTTTGCTAGGGCACAGCCAGCAGAATAAACTTGCACCCTTAGAAATAGTATATAGGACATTATGTTGAAATATTTCTTCATATTCAAAGGATTGTAAATGATGGTATGAAGTATCTACAAGCTGGAAGATGGCACAAGGCATGCAGGCAGCACTCATTTGACCGGGGCAGTAAAGTCAATATCATCCAGCAGAACAGGAGTGAAGTGTGGTCACCACAACCCATGATTAATAACCATATATTTGAAATCCAGCATCTTGGCCCAGGAACTTCCTAATGTGACCTCTACTGAGGTTCTTCACATCAAGGAAAAAAAAAGAAGAGGAGAGAGAACTAATAGGCAATGTATATCACTATATTGCTCAGCAAAAAGAAAATAGCATAGCAGCAAATTTACCCAATTAGTTTTTACAGTAACAATGGAGTTACAACAACTTCCATGGGTTATATACTTGAGGTGTAAAAGATTAATGAAGAAGAGAAGCACTTTCAAAAATAACAATGCATCAAACAGGGATAGACGTCATATACCTTTAAGGAGTGCGACAGCAAAGATCTCAAAGAGTAATGAAACTATCACAGAGAACAAAATAAAGACCTGCACAATTTGGGCAGACTTCAATAAACAAAAAAAAAAGGAGAAGAAATATGATAATGAAAGAAAACCACACACTAAAACACAATCAGATTTATATTTCTTTCCTAGGGCCAATCCTGTTGGAAAATAGAGAGCAAAAACCAAAGCAGAAGTTGAGCCACAATTTTTTTTAAAAGAAAGACAAATAAATATTCATTTACTGATTAAAGCAGCAGAATCTTAACAGAGACATGTTTCTCAACTTAAGAATTTTTTCATCAAAAACAAAATGGTGAGAGGTAACAGCACACAGAATTAGGGAGATATGCAAAATCTGAAGTGTAGAAATATTGATAATGTTGATTTGGAACATTTGTCTCAAGTCCCAATCCAAAAGAATGCATGAGCAAATTAGGATGATAATAACTCACCAAGTACTTGTTGGAACCAATCTGTCTCTCAAAGACCCTAAAGTAATATAGAAGGTATAGTCCAAACATCATTTCTGATGTAGATGAAAAGGCGAAAACTGACAAAATTAACTTCCAGAGACGGGGATTCCTGAAAATATCCTGCCATAAAGAAAAACAAAATTTGTAAGGTGTGCTCCATTTTTAAATTCAAGGATCCACTACACAAGATACATCATAATATTATAATTTGACCATGGCTAACAGTCATCTACATAACGAAGACAAGGTTAACATCCTTTTCCTCCTTTAACTCATCTTACATCTTCAACCATGGCTAACACATACCTTCATCGAATTATAATTTGATAAGGCTAAACTATATAAAGATGGATATTTCACACTATAATATAGAGATCCATTCATATCATCTAAAATCATGATGTTACCCTGCATTGCTGGAAACAGATGCCTCAATCTCCCAAGTCTACTTCCATGGGATATAGCTAGACAGACCCCACCTCCCCCCAGAAATAAAAAATAAAATATCTGCCACAGAAGCCCCAGTAAACCCATACTCATGTCGATATTCAACTTCAGTACACACAATCCTAACAAAGGATGTTACAAAATCAAGCTACTGAGCTGACTCCTCAGAAATTTCCATCTGATAACTATGTCATTTTCAAAAAAATCCAGCTTGTACATCCTATAATGTCCAATACCACGACTCCCAAATCAACAAAGTTCCACAAAACCATCCAACCCCACAAGATTCCCTAACCAACTACATGCTCCATCATCCCATTTTATCTATAATTCTACTGTAAACTCTCCTTCCCTCACTCTTCTATGCCCATCAGCAACCAGTTGAGTTCTAAGTTTACCTTCTAAGTCATAAAATTATAACTTTTTAGAAAGAAATCATTAAAACAAGGATAATTAACAACTAAACTAAATATTTTGAATTAAAAAGGAAAACTATTAATATTTTTGTGAAACAAAATAAAAATTCTGACTCTGATTTCAATCAATCTACCACTAACGTAAAAAAAGAAAAAAAAACCCACGTAAGAAAAACAGTAAAGCCAATAGAATGTACCTGATACGATAGTCCAAGCTTGTTAGGGCCACCTTTGATCCTCAAGAAAATGGTAAAAATTGCACTTGCAATAACAAATGTTTTCGTAACAGGCGCATTGCCTATTTATCACCAAACCCACAAAAAATAAAAATAAAATCATAAAATTTAGATGCACATCAATATCAACAACATCAATCAATGAAAATGAAGGGGCAAAACGAGAGGAAGGGGGTTAATTGGTTTACGCACTGAAACCAGAGGGGCCGCCGTTCATCTTTCTGGGTCAAAGGAGGAGCAACCAAGCGACGGCGACGGCGAACTTTCTACTAATTTCTACGTTATTGTTGATGGGGGTATTTGATTTGGTTAAAAGTTTTTTTAAAAAAAATTGAGTTCTAAGAAGAGGTTGATTGTAGATGGAAAATTGAGATGGAATGGAAGGTGATTGATTAATTTTCTTTATTTATTTTTTTATTTTGGGGCAAAGTTTTTTTTTTTACATGGAACATGCTAGACTCTTCTAACGTTTTTTTTTTTTTTTTTTAAAAAAAAAAAGTCTATTATAAAAATGTAAGGAAAATAGATTTTGAGTGTTTTTACTTTTTATAGAGCAATGCGTGGCATTTTCCTTTGGGAACTTTTTACCATATTATAATTCATGTAAGATCAATTTTAAAAAAAAAATTAAAAAGTTGATAATGTATTTTCAAGAATATAATGTAATGATAAATTCAAAAAAATTTAAATAATTATTAAAAATATATATAATTTAATTAAAAAAATCAAGATAATATTTTTTAAAAAAAATATTAAGAATATAACTTGGATCAGTTACATATAAAATCTACGACCTGAGTTATAAAACTATAATAACTATAATAACTTCATTTTGAAAGTAAATCAAATTCAATTTTTAATCAATTCAATATTAAAAAAAATAAAAAAAAGATAAAAAACTTGATTAAGTTTGGATTAACCCGTCAAACCTAGATCATGAAACCAAGATAACCTAATAAAAACAAATCAAAACAAATTATGAAACTCAATTCTCAATTAATCTAATATTGAATGATGAAATTAAAAAAATCAATTAAAAAGGAGTAAAAAAAACCCGGATCAACTTGATTTAGCCTGTCTGATCCTTGATTTTAGTCATGAGACTATAATAACCTCATAGAAAACAATCCGAAACAAATTATAAAGTATAATTCTCAATCAACTGAAATGGTGAAGGATAAAATTAAAGAAAGAAAATTAAAAACAAAAAACCCAAGTCAATCGAGTTAACCTGCAAAACTCATGACTCAAGTCATGAGACTAAAATAATTTTATAGAAAGTAAACTGAAATAAATTACGAAACTTAAATCCCTAATAAATCTAATGTTAAAGGATGAAAATGATTAAAAAAACTAAAATTAAAAAAAAAATTCAAAGTAATGTTCCAATGAACCGTACTTTGTGAGGAGGGGAAAAATGATTTCCCCTTCCCAATTAGTTCTTGTTAATTAGATCATTGTTGCACTATGTTGCGGATCATATCAATTTTTTTGGATTTAAAAAAATATTTAAATGTTGTTAATGTATATTTTAGCGTAATATTTTTAAACTATATGAGAATTAACTTGATGTAACTTGGTCAACTTGGCATGTTCAACGATAAACCGAATGACCAATAATAATATAGTTTGACTAGAAAAATCAAGATGATATTTTAAAAAAAATATTAAAACGATAACATATTAGATCGACTCGGGTTAATCGACCAAATTCACTACCCATGCTATGAGACTATGATAAACCTATAAAAAGCAAATAAAAAAACAATATTAAACTTAATTCTCAATCATCTCAATGTTAAATGATAAAATTAAAATTAAAATTTAATTAAAAAATACATTGAATCAACTTAGGTTAACCTATCAAACATGGGTCATGAAATTAAGATAACCCTTTAGAAAGCAAATCAAAACAAATTATAAAGCTCAATTCTCAACCAACTCAATGTTGAATGATGAAATTAAAAAAAAAATCACTTAAGAAAAGGACACAAAAAACCAATCGGGGTAACCTAACTTAACTAACCAAACTTGTGATTTGGGTCATGCGACCGGAATAACCTCATAGAATGCAAACTGAAATAAATTACGAAGCATAATTTCCAATATTAAATGATGAAATTAAAAAAAATCAACTAAAAAAAACATGAGTCAATCAATCTAACTCTTGACCCGAGTCACAAGATCGTGATAAAGTATTAAATTAAAAAAAAAATTGACTCAAATCAATCTAGGTTAACTTATAAAACTCAAGTCAGGAAATCAGTATAATTCCATAGCAAACAAATAAAAAAAATAATATAAATTTCAATTCTCAATTAACCCAATTTTA
>Ga0307515_10009050_pt1 | contig 19322 bp, 1 predicted proteins | sample 17_EM_MG_FD_194513 | JGI IMG/M metagenome (GOLD analysis project Ga0307515, IMG submission 194513) | Populus trichocarpa ectomycorrhiza microbial communities from riparian zone in the Pacific Northwest, United States - 17_EM | ecosystem: Host-associated > Plants > Roots > Unclassified | place...
TCTCTTGCTAAGACTTTTAATGATAAAGCCTAAGGGCAGGCTTTTTTAGAGGGGGGGGGGTAATATTACGGCACTGGTAGAACTGGCAGAACTTAGCAGAACTTCGTACCGGCAAGTTACTACAGATTGCCACAGATTGCCGTATATTGCGATTACGTGACGCGAAGATCTTATAAAATACCAAACGGCGTTGCTTTTCTTCTCCTTTTCTTTCCCTAGCTTTAGATTCTCGTTTATAGACAATCCAATCGTACAGGCTTGCGCGACCCTTTTGCCGTACTTATGTCTCGATTGACTGAGTCGCTAATAGTTAAGTAGGTTGCTTATAAAGAAAAGGAAGAATATAAGCGAGAGGGGTAATCCTTATAGTATTCCTATTGCAACTATAATAGGGGGGCTTTAGTACCCGTTAAAGACTAGTAATGTTTCTTTCTAGCCTATAAACCCTTAAATAAATTATATAATCCATTTTAGGAAGCCTTTTGCCCTAAAAATATATAAAAGGCGCTTATAGGGTATATTATTGTAAGCACTACTAATATCTAGGCTAAGCATTAATATTATAAAGTCCCTTCACATCGCCTATGTAGATTTAATAGTAGTAGTAAATGGCGTAAGTGCTGGTAATGTTAAGCGGTTCTTTCTTACCCCTATTTAGCTTTGTAGTAATAGGGTGTATTTCTTAGCCATATCTACTATATGTCTACTATTACCCTTTCTAAGATCTTACTAAGGGTATTTTCTAAGGCAATGGGGCGGTAGCTTTCTAGGGTTAAGTAATCTGCTTTACTTTTTATATATAAAATAACCGTCGTTATAGATCTTCTAAGTCGTAGGTAGTAGCTTATAGTAAAGTATACCTTAGCTATATTTGCAAGCTAAGGTGCTATAAGTAGACTATAGGTCTTTAAGGCCTTATTTAAAATCCTATCTAGTCCTAGTACTATATTATTTAAAAGGCGGCTAATAGTTCTAGCTATTTCCTCTATTATATTGCTATTAACCTATAGGTAAGTTACTAGTGTTTTACCTATAATGTTATTAAGGTCTACTAGAGCTAGTTAGGGGAAGAACCCTTCTATAAGGATCTTTGCCTTCTTATTATTGTTATTAGTGGCCTATAATTCCCCTACTCTTTAAAGGGGCAGTAGGTATAAGTCTTCTACTAAGCGCCTTACCTTCTTCTTTACCTATTTCGTTATAGCCTAAAGGCCCTTATTATAAGGGAGGCTTAGGTTAAAAGTATACTTATTTATAAACCGTCTCTAGTTATTTTATGCTTTTTTTTAGGGTATTCTTTAACTGGTTTCTTATATCTTTATATTATCTCTCATCTTTAGGGTCTTTAAGGTTATAGCTACTTATATATTTCCTTCTTACTTATTATTAGCTGGTAATAAGAACCGCATATTATATGGACTATGTGTATTGTATATAGGCGCCTAGTTTTAAGACTGGGCAGTACTCTTTTAGTCCGTTTTTAATTGCTGCCTAAATTCTTTCTAGTTTACGGTTAATTTCCTTAGGGGTAGCTAATAAGCCTCACTTGTTTAATACTAAGTGGATTTATTTTAGGTCTTAAAGTTATTATTTAACTATATTAAGGAAACTATTTATCTTTAGCTTCCTTATTACACATCTTTTACTACTTAGTTACGCCTTAATATCTAGATCTAGCTGTATTTAAATAGGGATATAGTCTAAGGCGAGTTTCTATTCTTCTTTAGGGTTATACCTTTTAAGTCTTTAGTATAGGCCTTCGTTTATAAATATAAGGTTAATTATACTTCTAGCGGTACCTTATTGCTATATAATTACTCCTAGGGGGGTAGCTAGCTTAAGGCCCTAGATATCTATAGCTCTTAGTAGGCACTTTACTTATTATTTAGCAGCAATATAGATGCCCTTTTACTATAGGTGGTAGAGGTTTATATCTCCTAGTAGGATAAACTCTATGCCTTTAGTTTTTAGTAAACTTATTACTAATATAATATTCTCTATTTATGGGACCCCTTTAACGCTAGGGTTATATATATTAGTGGTTTATACTAGTCCCCTATATATTTAAATTGTTATTACTATAATATCTAGGTTAACTGCCTGCTATAACTATAAAGATAGGCTAATAGCTTTACTAATTATAAAGCACACGCGTATAGCTACTTTTAGTTTATATAGGAACTAAAATTCTTAGGGGCAGTATATTAATTATATATAGGTATTATAGTACAGCTCTTATATTGTAAGGATGTAGTATTTCTCTAGGTCTAAACTATCTAGTAAGAGCCTTATAAGACGGTGGTTTGCATTACTGTAGTTATACTATATAATGGATAGGTAGCGGACCCCCAGTAAGGGTTCTTTATCTCTCCTTTATTCCTTACTTCTTCTATTTTCACTTTCTCTAGAATATTTAGAACTTCTATTTCTTATATCTATACTTTAGATACTACTTATTTTATATAAAGCTTTTTGTAACCGACTACGGTACCCTGCTAAAATACTACCTTGTCTTGTCTTGTATTACTATATATACCTTAACTCGCTTACTAACTCGGCCACTGACTTAGTTAATTACCCCTTATTTTCTACGCCTTCTTTATATATATATACCACTTAATTTCCATAGATTTACAATTAAGTCGCTTGTTTAATTCCCTACACTGCAAAGCTTATAGTTATAAGCCCGGCCTGCCTACCGTACTATATCTAATTTGTACGTTTAGCGCTTACTAAGTAATTAATTTACTACCTTGTTCTTGTCTCGCTTCTAGACCTTCTTACTAAGGCTTACCTTGCCAAGCCGCTAGCCGCTTTTAGTAAGACCTTTGTTAGAAGGTCTGGTATACGGTTTAGATTTTTATTAGTCCCGCGTGGGGTATTTAGGCCTATATATACCTACTTTAAGCTAAATTGTCTTAACTTTTATAACTCCCTAAGCTATTCCTAATGGCTAGAATTACCAAATTAAACCTAGTAAAGAAGACTACGTTGCCCGATTTGCCCGATTCTAATTTATTATCTTATTGTCGCGCCTAACGCCCCCGAGTTATAGCAGCCGCACTTTTTCTATAACCACCGCCGCCCTCTTTCTACCGCAGCTAGAGTACCTAAACTAATGAGCCAGCTTTAAATAACAATTAAGGACTATAAGTCTTTTATTTAGAACGTGAAAGAGTTAATTTAATATTAAAATAGCTGCATAAGCACCACTAGGGCATTATAACTTTTATTAAGTATTATATAACCGCTTCCGGCCCTTTTAATTATAATACGCTAGAGCGACGTGTAAATAGGCTATAGAAGGTAATATTTAAAGAGCCAGAAGTTAAGGAACGGCTTATAGTGTATGGTGATTGCTAGCTAGGAAGGCTCTATTAAGAACCTCTGTGTAAGTAGATAGAGTAAGAGTTAGAGGATTTTATGCGCCTAAGAGAAGAGAATGGAGTTATTATTTCTAGTAGGTTTAGATAATTTAATGCTAAAGAACTAGTTAAAAAGCTTAAGCTTAATATAATTACTACTAACGTATAGCGCCTTGCTCTAACGCTATGGAGCTTCCTTATAGCTTTAGTTTAATAAAGGCTATATGCTAATTCTTGTAATATTACGCCTTACTATAATAAGCTCTTTATAGTGTGCGTAATTCTAGTAAATATATAAGCCCCTTAAGCTAGCTACTGGTTCCATGCTACTTTGGGGGTTTATTTATATAATATAGGTGTTAAATAAAGGTATATTGCGCTTCTTTATAAGTTGGGAGTTATAATATTATATACCGGTTTTGCTAAAATATAAAAGGAACTAGAGGAAGTTGGTAGGGTATATGCTTCTACACTTAAGGGTTTAGATAAGACGCCTCTGTTACTATAAGTGGAGGGTATAGTTGAGGTATTTTAGCTGTAGATTGTGTACTTAAGGCGTCTTGGTTACTGCTAGTGTAATAAATAGTAACTTTCTTATAGCGTATAATTAAGGTAACTGCTTTAAAGAACTGGAACTAGCTGACGGTTGTATATAATAACTTTAACTGGAATAAAAGGGTTTAATATAAGACTATATTAAATACTAATAAGCACCTCTTTGCTGCTACTTCTAAGCTTATACTTAACCCTAAGTTTCTATATAACGGTCTTTGCACTTTTATACTTAAACCTACGGAACAGCTTACTTATAGCGTAATCTTTAATTATCCTAGTAACTAGGTAGACAGCTATATGGAACAGTGCTAGTTATATTAGATTGTTAAGGCCATTACGTATGCAATACTAAAAGTTAAAGAGCTTAATATTGCCGTAGACTTTTGGCCTAGTATACCTATTATAGATCGTCTCCTTCTATAAAAGCTACGCCACTTTATATTAGGTTTAATTCTAGAGAATAAGGGCACTCTAGAGGGCACGTATGGTATTCTTAGGAATATATTTAGTGGCGATAATGGCGAATGCGGGTTTTAAGAGGGCTAGCTAGGGTATAAGGATGGATCCTTTAATAATAGTGAATTAGTCTTAATTAATAGCGATTAGAAGACTATAGGCCTCCTCTAATCTATATAGCAAGAGCGCTATCTTAAAGAGCGTTACTATAAATAGCTAAAATGGTTTCTTCCTGTGGCTGGATTATTTTATTAGTGAACTAACTATATGGATATAATACACGATATTTACCGCGGACTATCTAACTGCTTTAAATTGTTAGATTATAGCAAGGTCTACCTTAGCGCGTATTAGGGTTATAGGACGCCGTTCTATTATAAAGAGGAGGTTATAATTAAGTCCTTTAACGCCTGAATTACTGCCTGCTTCTTTAGTCTTCTTTCTTAAAATATTAAGGACTAGGGTAATAAGGGGGTTAATAATTGGATTACCGGATAAGATATTAGAAGAGGTAATAAAACGGTAGTAGTAAGAGTAAGATTCCTTACTACCTTATAGCGTATTTAAGAGAAGTTCTTCTTGCCTAGCTAATGGTCCTATAGTAATAAACTAGTTAATAAGGTATTCCAAAACTATGTTTGATTTATATAAGATATAGAGGTCTACCTTATATTAAAGTTTGCTATTAAGTATACTAATATTAGGCTTATTAAACGGGTGATTATTCACTGCTGTATTTTCTTTGCTGGTAGTGTAAAGAGTTAATATATATAGTTGGCTTTATACCTTACTAGATTACTTATAACTAAAGCCGCAGATTAAGTCCTCTAAAGATTATTACTTACTAGCATGTTAGTTAATTATAGAGGCTAGTAAGATAGTTGGTTTAAGATTAATTAACTTAACAAATATTACAATCTTGTTCTTAAGCTTTTTTTTAAGGCCAGCGGCGAACTAGTTTAGATGTGACTGAGTTATTTACTTAAGTATTACTTACCGCTAGTTACTGCCTAGAGCTGCGGTATACTATATAGGACGCGTTTGGCTAGTTTAATAGCATATATTATACGCTAGCTAACGCAGCTACTAATGTATATTATCTTGCGCTTAAGCTATTAACTACTATTATAAGGCGGCCTAGTAGATAAAAGAGTTACCTTAGCTATAAGGATATTGTTAATATTGAAACCTAGAAGCTCTCTAGGGGTTTAAAGGAAGGATAGTCTATAAAGCTACCTTTTAAATTAACCTTACTATAATTAGAACCTTCTAGAGCTAGAAAGTAAAGAATCCTAAAGTAACCAGCTTACTATGACTTACTTATTAATGGCTTTAATATAAAGCTATAAGGGTGTATTCCTGTAGTAGAAGGCCTTAACAATATTAACGCAGATAAGCCTAAGATAATATTAATTAATACCTTACTTAATAAAGCTGTACTTAATACCTAATTTTATAGACTTCTTATTTAGTTTTAGTATTTTATATACGGCTATTGTCTAGCTAATAAAGAATACTTTAATAAGATAAAGAATACCCATAAAAGTAAGCTTAAGCCTAGAGAGCTTATGCTAGTATAGGATGCGAAGAAGGTAAAGGATATATTGTGATAGTAAAAGCTATAGCTAAAATAGTAGGGCCCCCTTTGGATTAAAAGGTTATTAGAAAAAGGGTTCTATAAAATTAAGGACCTTAATAGCACTAAAATAGTAGGCACCCTATATAGGAATTGGTTGAAACGGTTTTATGTATAAGATTTTAAGGGGATTAGACTAGAAGACTGTATAAATAAAAGCAACTATAATATAGAAGAAGTCTTTGCAGAAGAAGAAGCACCTAAAGAGGAGGCTATAGTAGCGTCTCTTTCTTCTAACTGCACTATAATCTTACCGCGTCTTGAGGATTATATAACCCTACTAAAAAGGCAGTCTTTTATAAAGATTCTTCTATAAATAGGCTGCTACTTAGGACACCTATTACTATAAGTAGTAACTTATTTGCTTTTTTTTCTCTACCTCTATAATGAATATATAAAGTAACTATAAGGATTAGAGTCTTCTACTATACTCCTACCTTATCCTACTAGTACGAGGAATTAGAAAAAGAGTTTAGCTCTTTAAAGCTGGTTTTAAATCCTCTATTTTAATAACTACTCTTATAAGGAATAATTGCACGTATAGTCTTTTTCCTTTTACCTTTATTACTAATAACTATCTCTTATAAGTATTTTATATTTTTATATTTTATAATTTTTAAATTAATATTTTTATTTCCTTTTAAGTTAAGAGAAGAGCTACTTTACTTTAAGAAGTCTTGGTTAAGTATACCGGAGGTTAAAGTTAGGTATTATCTAAGTCTTATTTATTCTTTTAAAAAATTATTAATGTTAAAGTTATTGTTATATAAATGTCTTAGCAAGGAAAATCTAACTAATTAGGCAACTTTAACCGGCGGTTAAAGTTCCTTAATATCTTAAGATTTCACGTAATAACTATTTTAATTTACCTTTTTAGTAAATACTATAAGATCTTAATTTTGACTTTTTGTTATCCTATTATCTTATTATCCTATTACCCTATCTTATTTAATTGTATATACCTATTTGCCTTTCTTTATATTAAGAAGCACTATTATTACCCTTCTCTTAAATTGCCTGTTACGTATTCGGAATTTTATTATAAAAATGCCTAGAACTATAGAACTCCGCTTAAAAGGAAGGCCGCCGCCTTTACCTCCTACGCCTCCGCCTTCTACTATTTGGTTAATAGCCCTTATATACTAAGAAAAGGCGTAGATAATAGAGGTTATCCTTAAAGCTGCCTAAAGCTACCTAGTTAATTAGCGCGTAAATATCTATTATAGTTTAATGTAGGTTATTTTAAACTAGGAGCATAATGTGGTTAAGGCTGTAAGAAATGCTATAATTAAGATTAAAAAGGATAGAGAGCTTAAAGGAAACTTAGAAAGTAAAGAGTAGGAAAATACCTTTATAGATATTAGGAAGCTTTCTAAGATTACTTATAAGATTAATAAGATTAAGACGGTGCGGGATATAGTTAAAAAAGAGTAGGGAGAGGAACTTTTAGAAGGTCCCTGTAAGCTCTTCTATATATATTACGCACTAAAAAGTATTTATATCCTTATTAATTAAGCTAAAAAGAGTAAGATTGCTAGAGAGAATGCGTTAAAAATAGTTAATAATATAATGCTAAACCACCTAGAACTCTTAAAGGCTAGGATCTTAAGGACTCTATACCTAATACCCTTAGATTTCCTTAATGCTTATAAATTTAGACTGGAAGTTAATAAGGAGCTAGTTAGGAAATAGAGGCTCGCCTATTATCTAAGCTAGGGCTATAAGCTTTTAGTGCTAGCCTTAACTGTTAAAGCTAGAGGAGAGGGATTTATACTAGAGCTAGTTACTCTAGGACCTCTATTAGTACCTTTTAAAGAGGTTAAAGGCTTAAACGTAAAGATGCTGCGTAGTATATTTCTGTTTAGAGGTAAGGTTCCTAAAGCTAATAAAGAGGACTCTAAATTTAATAAATCTACGTCTTTAGAGGATGTCTTTATTACTAGCTTCTCGCAGAAATATAAGGCTAGAAAAGCTTCTAAGAAATCTCCTAGAAAGAAGCTGAAAATAGGACCTGCGGAACCTTTAGCTTTTAGTAAAGCTAATAGACGAAAGGGAAAAGTAGCTGTAATTGCTAAAGCTAATAGAGAGGTAATTGTTAGGAAACTACGGCCGAAATGAAAAATAAAATGCTTATGCTATTCTAAAACGCTAGTTAAATTAATAAAGGCTTTTAATTTAAAGAAAGAACTAGAAGGTAGTGTTTTTTCTATCTTACGATAGTTTATTATAGCCTAGTAAGGAAATGGGATAGAAGTCCGCGCGCTATGCTAGATATATCTTTAAAAAATAGCAGGATTACTAGGACTAGATGCTAGTGCTTCCTTTATAAATTTATATTTGCGAATTTACTTAGTCTCTAAGAACTATAATGCTATTAATATTCTTTAGACAGCTAAAAGCTCTTATTTTTGGTTTAAAAGGGATAGTCGTCCTAAGTATGCGAACGATGGTCTTAGGATTTATGCTTATTCTACTATGCGACCTAGTGATTATTAAGTAGATTATATAGGGCTAAGGAAGTTTATATTAGACTTAAAAGGGGAAATAGAATAGGACTTGCTTAGAATCTACTAGGCCGATTTATTTAAATAGTAGAAAGATACTAGGATTCTAGACATTTTTAAAGAGGAGTTTAATATATATGCGTATTATTTGCGTAAGACTACTAGAGAGGAAAATAGCGGTATCCTTTAGACTATGTGCTATTCTTTGCTATAGTAGGCAGTTTAGATAGATTTGGAGCACTACCGGTATATAGTGGCTTTACGCGCTAATAGCGCTACTTGTTTTATTATATATCTAAGCTATATGCTCTAGTTCCTTAGTGGCTATCTCCCTAAAAAGTGGAATTTAGAAATTAACCTTCTGTAAGTATATAAAGGAGGGCTAAATTCTGGAGAAAGCTGGCTTTATTTTTATGTCTCCTTAATTAATAAGGGGAGTTAGTCTTATATAGAGTTCCTACCTAGTATATATTAGTATATACTAGAATAGGTAGGCTTACTTTAAGAATATAGGGAACTTAATAGTAGAGGGTGTATTAAGAATATAGAAACTGCTTGGACTAAAGCTAATGCTAAGATGTTTAAGCTTAACTAGATACCTATTACGTTAAGGACTAGTAAAGTGCGGTTTATAAAAGCTACTGTTATATAAGGAGCCTCTTAAGTAATATTAAGTCGCTTAATTATTATACTAGACTTAATCGCAATCCTACTAAATACTAAGAGATTAAAGATTCCTGGGCTTAAGAGCTAGCAGGCCGTTATATGGATAAATTTGGACGCTTTTCCCCTAGTTTTAACCCCTACTGGTAAACCTATTTCTAACGCTCCTCTATATAAGTTTCCGGCCTATATATAGCTGTAGGCAAAGAGCGCTATTTTAAATGCTTTAGTTAGGAGACTTTTATGGGACAACCCTTAAGTAAGAAGAGAGTAACAGTTAATCCTAGATCCTTTATTAAATAATAAATATAAAGTATTTTAGGAAAGATATAGGACGCGTGTTACTAAGGCTGTTTATAAGAGCTTTGGAGAGTTAGAGGAATTTAAGCGGGAGGTATTTAGGGTAAAGTCTTACTTTTTAGCAAAAGAATAAGGGCGTAAGTGTCCTGTAGATGACCTAGAATATCCTAAAGACTTGGTTTTGGATCTAGAATATAAATATAACCTAGCTGGTATAACTTCTTACGCTCCCCCGCTAACTAATTATAGTTCTAAAGGCTATTTTAAAGGTGAGGCTAGGGCTGTTACGCCTTAGGGTGCTAGGATTGCTACGCTAAACCTTGGTCCTGATATATTTAATAATAAGGTAGCGCCTATAGAAATTAACTAGGAGCTAAAGGATATAAGTAAGCTTAAAGAAGATGGCTTCTAAAATGCTGCTTCTAAACATTCGCTAGTATTTGTTAATGCTTTAGAGAATATTAATAAGCTAGCAGTATTATACTGTTTAACGCCTTTACTAATTTTAAAAAAGGGTACTGCTTTAGAAGAATAGATAATTAATTTTAGTGTTCTCTAACCTCTTATATGGAAGATAATATAAGCGGAAATAAATGCTGTCCGTAAAAAGGTGTTTTTGAAACTCTAGGTTAGTGTTGTTAATATATAGGATAATATAAATATAGAGCTTGAGGTGGAAGGTGTAGATAATGTGGAATAGAGGCAATAAATAGGGAAGGGGTGTAGGTAGCTTTGGAGGAGTTAAAGGTGTACTAGGTGTTAGGTTATTTTTTTCTATTTTTAAGCATTCCTTACCTACTAAATAGGGTCTGTAAAGAAACGTTAGGGGATAATGTTTTAGGTGGGGGTAGTAATATAGTAGTATAGAACGCTCCTTAGTTATTTTAGTTTATTTCTTATTATATATGGGGGGCTTGGGGTTATATATATTATAGAAGTAACCTAGGCTTTAACCTTATCCTAAAAAAAATCTAACTTACCCTCTAGTTATTCTTCTACCTTTTTAGTATGACTTATCTAGTCCTATTCCCCTTATAATGCTTAATTAAGTATTATCTTTTAGTGTTAGGCTTTGCCCTTCTATACTAGCTCTCTATTATTTACTACTATAATTAGATTAGTGTCTATATATTACCTTCCCTTTTAAAAAGTAGCTAGATTTAATTAACCTATAGCTTTACCTATAAGCTTATTAAAATATTAGATACTTAGTTTAACTTTAATAATATTCTTAACGAGATTCTTAAATCTACTCCTCTTCCTTAGCTTCTACTATAGCTTTTGCCGCTTCCTCTACTACCTCTATAGAGGAAGCCTTATATCTAACTTAGACGGCTACCCTTTAGGAATAGGCCTTAATGGATAGCTCTGCCTTTCTATATAGTAGACACTCCTATAGAATAAGGTGAAGATAATAGAAGAGTTGATTATTCTAAGAATGAAATAGTTTAAGTAATAAGAGATAAATAACGAAGAAGCTTAGGAGAGGATACGCCGCTATTATCTAGCTAATAGAGAATACCTATAAGGGCAAGTTTAAGTCTAGGGGGCTTGTGCTGGTATAGGATGTAAAGAAGGTAAAAGATATATCGCGGTGGCAAAAGCTATAGCTAAAATAGTAGGGTCCCTTCTGGATTAAAATGGTATTAGAAAAAGGGTTCTATAAACTTAATAGTACTAAAATAAAAGGCAATCTATATAGGAATAGGTTAAAACGGTTCCTTATATAAGATCTTAAGGAAGTTAGACTAGAAGGCCGTATAAATAAAAGCAACGTAATATAGAAGAGGTCTCTGTAGAAGAGGAGGCACCTAAGGAGGAGGCTATAGCGTAGGTAGAGAAAAGGTAATCTCTAGGAAGAATTAGCCGAGTTCTTGTCTATAAAAGTCCTTCTGCCCTCTTGTTTAAGTAACTTAATCACTACTACTTATTAAAAGAGTTCCTTTAAGCTTCCTAAAAGACAAATAGCCAGTTTCCTACTATACTGGTATAGCGCCGTACTGCTCCGTTAGTATAAGGATTATATAAGCTAAGCTTAATTAAACCCTTCTAAGGAAAGAAAGTAGAAGGAAAGAAGTAAGAGAGAAAGCCTTTATAAACGGTAATTAACTAAGATTATGTTATAGTTATAGTTAATTCTACCTATTCTTTGTATGCGTTCCTCCCTTCTAATTATATTATTATTTTATTATATTTTAAGGATTATAGCTTTACTAAAAGATGGTCTTCTACGAAGATCCTTTTATAGGTAAGCTGTTACTTAGGATACCTATTACTATAAGCAGCAACTCTTTCTCTATCTTTTCTTTATCTCTATAATAAACGCGTAAAGTAACTATAAGTAAGGCTTATCTAAGGAACACTCGGTACTATAATAGCTAGCACTTTTAAAGACTAAGAGTCTTCTACTATACTCCTACCTTACTGCTATAAGTAATTAGGAAAAGAGTTTACTTCTTTAAAGCTGGTTTTAAATCCTTAGTCTTAATAACTGCTCTTATAGAGAATAACTTTATATATAGTCTTCTTCCTTTCGTCCTTATTACCGGTAACTATCTCTTATAAGTATTTTATATTCTTATACTCTATAATTTTTAATTTAGCATTTTTATTTCCTTTTAAGTTAAGAGAAGAGCTACTTACTTTAAGAAACCTTAGTTAAGTATATTAGAGGTTAAAGTTAATTTTTAGTACTAACTAATGTTATTGTTATGGAAAAGTCTTGGCAAGGAAAATCTAATTAATTAGATAACTTTAACCGCTAGTTAAAGTTCCTTAATATATTAATAATTTATATAATAGTCCTTTTTAATTTACCTTTTTTTGGAAAATACTATAAGGCCTTTATTTTAATTTCTTATTATTTTGTTTTATTTAGTTATACGTGCCTATTTACTTTTCTCTTACGTTAAGAAGATACTATTATAACTCTTGTCTTAAAATACTACCTATACGCCCGTTGCGTATATAAAATATTACTATAAAAATGTCTGGAACTATAGAACTCCGCTTAAAAGGAAAGCCATTACCTCTGCCTCCTATACCTCTACCTCCCGTACCTCTACCTCCTACTATTTGGTTAATGGCCCTTATATACTAAGGAAAGGCGCAGATAATAGAGGTTATCCTTAGGGCTGTCTAAAGCCACCTAGTTAATTAGCGCGTAAATATCTATTATGGTTTAATATAGGCTATTATAAACCAGGAGCATAATGTAGTTAAGGCTATAAAAAATACAATAGTTAAGATTAAGAAGGATAATAAGCTTAAGGGAAATTTGGGAAATAAAGATTGGGAAAACGCCTTTATGGATATTAGAAAGCTCTCTAAGATTACCTATAAGATTAATAAGATTAAGGCGGTATAAAATATAATTAAGAAGGAATGGGGAGAGGAACTTTTAGAAGGTCCCTATAAGCTCTTTTATATATATTACGCACTAAAAAGCATTTATATCTTTATTAATTAGGTAAAAAGAAGTCAGATCTTTAGGAAAGATACGTTAGAAATAATTAATAATATAATACTAAGCCGCCTAGAACTCTTAAAGGCTAGGATCTTAAGGACCTTATACCTAACACCCTTAGACTTTCTTACCGCCTATAAATTTGGATTAGTAGTTAATAAGGAGTTAATTAAGAAATAAAAGCTTATTTATTATCTAAGCTAGGGCCATAAGCTTTTAATACTAGCCTTAACTATTAAAACTAAAGAGGAATCTATACTAGAGCTAGTTACTCCGGCGCTTCTGCTATTACCTTTTAAGGAGGTTAAAGGCTTAAATGTAAGAATGCTGTGTAGCTTGTTTTTGTTTGGAGGCAAGGTACCTAAGGTATAAGGAGAAGACTCCGAATTTAATAAATCTATATCTTTAGAGGATAACTTCGTCGCCGGCTCCCTACAGAAACGTAGGGCTGGGAAAGCTTCTAAGAAATCCCTAAAAAAGAAGCTAAAAATAGGACCTGCGGAACCTTTGGCTTCTAGTAGAGCTAATAGGTAGAAGGGAAAAGCAGCAATAATTGCTAAAGGAGAGGTAATTGTTGGGAAAGTACAGCTAAAGTGGAAAATGAAATGCTTGTGTTATTTTAAAACGCTAGCTGAATTAATTAAGGCCCTTAATTCTAAGAAAGAGCTAAAAGATAGTATCTTTTCTATTTTATACTAATTTATTATAGCTTAGTAGGGAAATGGAATAGAAGTCCGCGCGTTATGCTAGATGCATCTTTAAAAAATAGTAGGGTTATTAGGATTAGATGCTAGCGTTTTTTTTACTAATTTATATTTATAAATCTGCTTAGTCTCTAAGAACTATAATACTGTTAATATTCTAGATAGCTAAAAGCTTCTATTTTTAGTTTAAAAAGAATAGTCGCCTAGAGTATATAAATAATAACCTTAGAATTTACGCATATTCTGCTGTATAGCCTAGCGATTATCTAGTTAACCGCGTGGGATTAAGAAAGCTTGTATTAGGCTTAAAAGGGGAACTTAAATAGGACCTACTTGGAATCCACTATGCTAATTTATTTAAATAGTGGGAAGATGTTAGAATTCTAGGCATTTTTAAGGAAGAGTTTAATATATACGCGCACTATTTGCGAAAGACTACTAGGGAAGAGAAAGATAGTATCCTTTAGACTATATGTTATTCCTTACTATAATAGGTAGTTTATATAGATCTAAAGCACTATAGATACACTGTAGCTTTATATACTAATAATGCTACTTATTTTATTGTATATCTAAGCTACGCGCTCCGGTTTCTTAATAGCTATCTTCCTAAAAAATGGAACTTAGAAATTGATCTTCTCTAGGTACGCGAAGGAGGGCCAAATTCTAGAGATAGCTAGCTTTATTCTTGTGTTTCCTTAATTAAGGAGGGGAGTTAGTCTTATGCAGAACTCCTACCTAGAATGCATTAGTATATACTAGAATGGGTAGATTTGCTTTAAGAGCGCGGAGAACTTAATAGTAGGGGGCGTATTAAGAATATAGAGATGGCCTGGACTAAGGCTAATACTAAGAAATTTGAGCTTAACTAGATACCTATTGCGTTAAAAACTGGAGAAGTATAGTTTATGAAAGCTACTATTATATAAGGAGCATCTTAAGCAACATTAAGCCGCTTAATTGTTACTTTAGACTTGATCGCAATCCTGCCAAATACTAGGAAATTAGAAATCCCTGGGCTTAAGAGCTAGCAGGAGGTTATATGGATAAATTTAACTAGTCTTCCCCTAGTATTAACTCCTACTGGCGAACCTGTTACTGGTATTCCTCTATATAAATTCCCGGCCTATATATAACTGCAGGCAAAGAGTGCCCTTTTAAATGCTTTGGTTAGAAGACTTTTATAGGATGATTTTTAAGTAAGGGTAGAACAGCGGGTAATCCTAGATCTTACCTTAAATAATAAATACGAAGTATTTTAGGAAAGACATAGGGCGTATATTGCTAAGGCTGTTTGTAATAGTTTTAAAGAGCTTAAGGAATTTAAATAAGAGGTATTTAGGGCAAGGTTTTACTTTTTAGTAAAAGAATAAGGCTATAGGCGTCCCGTAGATGACTTAGAATACCCTAAAGACCTAAGTTTAGATCTAGAAAATAAGGGTATAACTTTTAGCGCTCCCTTATTAACTAAGTATGGTTCTAAAGGCTATACTAAAGGTAAGGATGGGGCTATTATACCTTAAGGCGCTGGGACTACCGCTCTAAACCTTAGTCCTAATATCTTTAATGATAAAGTAGTGCCTATGGAGATTAACTGTAAACTAAAGGATCTAAGTAAGCCTGAGGGAAATGGCCTCTAGGATGCTGCCCCTAAATAATTATTAACGGTTATTAGTACCTTAGAAGACACTAATAAACTAGTAGTATTATACCGCCTAACGCCTTTACTAATTTTGGAAAGGGGTATTACTTTAGAAGAGCAAGTAATTAATTTTAGCGTTCTATAATTTTTTATATAGAAGACAATTTAAGCGGAAATGGCTACTGCTTAGGAAAGAGTGTCTTTAAGCCTCTAGGCTAATGCTGTTAATATATAAGAGGATATAAGTATAGAACTTAAAGCAGAAGGTATTATAGATAGGGATAATGCGAAAGAAGCGGAGGCGATAATTAAGGAGGAAGTGTAGGCAGCTTTGGAGAAGTTGGAGGAGTGTTAGGCGTTAGGGTGTCTTCTTTTTTAGGGCATTTATTACCTACTAAGGGAGATATAAGGAAACGTTGGGGGACAACCTTTTAGGTGGGGGAGGTAATGTAGTGGTGTTAAATGCCCCTTGGTTATTTTAGTTCATTTTCTTATTACGTATATAAGGCTTAGGGTTATGTGTTATAAAAGGAGCTTAGGTTTTAACCTTACCTTACCTTAACTTAATATAATTTCTCCTTTACCCTCTATTAATTAACGACTTCTTTAGTATAACTTGAGTCATTCCATTCTTTTATTTATAATGCTTAATTGAGTATTACCTTTTAGTGTTAGGCTTTACCCTTCTATACTGCCTATAATGGTAGTAATATTAATCCAGCTATAAAGCTAAAGCTCCCTATATACTACTATATATATATTAAACAGCTTATTAGTAATAGGGCTTAGCGGAATATATATAGGGTGTAAAAATATTATTAGAATAGTAATAGCTTACCTTTCCTTTATAACCGCGATAATGACTAAAGCCTCTTTTTCTTTCTTATATCTGGTGTGTTCTAAATATATTATATATTTAAGCTTCGCAAGCTTAATAGGCTATATCTTGCAGGTAATAGCACCTAAGTATTACGCAGAGGAGGCTAGTATGGGGGTAGGCTTAAAGAGAGTCGCGGTTATATAGTGGATACGGTAGTAACTAATATAGCTTAACTGGTAGTAGCGGTAGATATAGTAGCATTAAATAGGGAGTTAATTAATAAAGTTTAACTCTAGCTCAGCGTTGGATTAATACTAGAAATCCTAAATATTGTATCTATACCCTATAAAGAAGGGTGTAGCATATAATTATATTTAAGACTGGCTGTATATAGCTCCTGCTATAGACTTTTAGATAGTAAATCTACGTGCTCCTATTCGTTTATATAGTTGTTAAGATATTTACGCATAGTAATTAGGTGGAATTAATATGCTATTTAATATAGTATAGTATATAGAATGGTAATAGTGTAATGTGTTAGAAATAGAGCAGATTTACTAATGGCTGTAGGTACTACTAATATCTAAGCCTATATTTAAAGTCTCTTAAGGATATAATTTTTTTTAGTATCTAGATTTGCCCCCTTCTTATTATATATTTTATATTTAAGCGTTCTTAACTAAAGGGAGTTATTATAGTGACTATAGTAAGAGTCTTTATTGGTATTTGCAGTAATTAAAGCGTTAAGCTTAGCGAAATACTTATATAGTGTTTCCTTAATATACTTATAATCGTTATATAGCTAGAAAAACTTATCTTTTATCTCCATACGCTTCTACTTATCTTCCTTTTTACCTCCCTGCTTTAATTAGATAGTATTACTAGCTAATAAGTTATTTAAGTTTATATAATTAACTAACGGTAATTAGGATCTATGTAATGGTAATAGTTAAGAGGTAGAAGAAGGGTGGGATAATAGTACGTAGGATTGTTATTATTGGCGAGTATTTAAACGGTATACTACCTTTGGCTTTAGCTGTGGGAGTAGGTCTTATTTGCTAAAGCACTAGTATTTAAATAGAAAGATTACTTTAGCCCTTTTACTATTGCGACTAGCTCAACCACTATACTATAAAAGAGGAGAGAAATGTTATTTAGGCGCTAGTATTATATATATAACCGCTCTATAAACGTTTAGAAGATTAACACTAAGCCTAATAGCCTTTATAGTAAAAATAATTTAAATCTTAGAAGATTTTACTAGTTTTCTAAACTTATCTAAAATTAACTTCTTACTAAATAATGAGGTTGTTTAATAGAATACGGCTATAATTAAGCAGGTGATATTTTTAGTATATTAAGCTAGATATAGCTACTATAGGTACTTAAATATACTTTTATACGCCTCTATAGCTTAGGCTCTAGTATTAAAGAATATAATAGTCTTTAGAATCTTATACGGAGTAGCTAAGTAGCTCCCTCCCTAAAAAATAGCAGGATTGATATATGTTTTAATAGTTGGAGGATTAATAGCCTTATTAAGAAGGAAGCGAAGCGAGGTATATTTAGTAATTATATCCTTTAGTATCTAGCTAAGATAAAAGATAAGCTCTCTATAGGAAATAGAAGTCTACTTAAGGTATATATTAGTATTATTAAAGCCTAAGGACTTCTTTACTATTTCTAACGTTTTTGGATTAAAAGTTATAGAATAGGTAAACTACGGAACCGAGCTTCTAATTAGATTGCGTATATAGCGTAGCTGTATATACTTAGGGCGAAACTTTTTACCCTATTATATAATAAGATAAGCTTTATTAATAATAACTAAGGCTAATCGCTTCTTAAACTTAGGGTCTTTAAGTAGATTTTAGAAAGATAGTATACTGGTAAGCTTAGGACTAATAAAGATATAGGTATATAGGCCGGCTTTTGTATTCTTAAGCGCTTTATCTATATCCTTAATATTAGCATTAAGGAGTAGCGCATTACTACTAATCTAATTAACCTTTTAAACTTGCTCTTTTGCAATTTTATTTAGAGGAAGAAATACTAGTAATATAGTATTTTTATAAAGGATTGAAATTACTTATATAATAAGGCTTTTATTAAAGCCGGTTTGTATAATAAGGATAATATTAATATAATTATAGATTAGCCTCTAAATACAGGTTACCTACTTATTTTTTATATAGAATTTATTGCCGTATAGTAGTAATATGGTACCTTAAATTACGTTATCTTATGCTTAAGTTATTATATTAGGCTTCTTCTTGTCTTAGATTTTTCTCTAAACTCTAGCTATGTATATCTTTAGTATATTCTAACTAGCTAAGCTAGTAGAGAGTTAAGGTATATCCTAGCTAGCCAAGCTAGTAGAGAGTTAAGATATTTATAGATCTATCCGTAGTAACTAAGGGGCTTTATTATCTACTACTAGTGACTAAGATGCCTTATTATTAGAGTGTTGCTTTTTAAAGACGTTTACTGTACTAATAGTATTATTTACTACCTCGCTAGTAGTATAAGGATAGTTATATATTATACTAGGCGTATATCTAGCTCTTAACCTCCTTATTAAGGCCTTTAATTATTTCTTTATACTAAACGGCGCTATATAGCTTATTAGTAAATATAGAGTTAATACGGGGTTTGTAGGTTAATGTTTAGGTAGTATAGGTAGCGGAGGAGTAATAAAGCAGGTAATAAGGTATAGAATTAATCTAGATATAATATATTAGCTATTTGGGTATTTATTTACTATAAATATTAATATAGGAGGTTAAACGTTAAGGATTGGTAATGGTTGATAGCTCTAGCTAAATATTTACTGTTTTGGCGGTAATATTTAAGGCGAAATGTAGTAGTAACCACCAGGCCGTTCGTAATAATTTTGGTAGCGTTAGAATCGCCCTATAAAGTTCTAAAACGTAACGTTTGCTAATTGTTTATAAAGATGTTGGTTTGTTGTTAATTGGTAGCTAAAAAAATAGTATGGCGTGTGAGTTTGTATAAGAATTATATATAAATTGGTGTAAGGGACTAATAAATTTCTAAACTGTGTACCAGACTTGTCTCGTTCCCAGACCTTCTTACCAAGGCTTACCTTGCCAAGCCGCTAGCCGCTTTTGGCAAGACCTTCGTTAGAAGGTCTGGTACACGGTTCGGATTTTTATTAGTCCCGCGCGGGGTATTTAGGCCTATATACACC
>Ga0307515_10009051_pt1 | contig 19320 bp, 22 predicted proteins | sample 17_EM_MG_FD_194513 | JGI IMG/M metagenome (GOLD analysis project Ga0307515, IMG submission 194513) | Populus trichocarpa ectomycorrhiza microbial communities from riparian zone in the Pacific Northwest, United States - 17_EM | ecosystem: Host-associated > Plants > Roots > Unclassified | place...
CTGCCTTACTTAATGACCCTGAGAACCCCCCAACACAGAGTATGCTACACGCCGTTCAGCGGCATCGAGACGTATTGGAGGATTACAAAGTGGACTTCAAGAGGACCAAGGCACGTGTTTGTCTACTATAAAATATCGTGCACTACAGAGGGCGAGACGACCCTTGCTCGATCGCGGCAAGATGTAGTGGCTGACACCTTGTCCACCAGAGTAACCTGCAACATGCACTGGATAAAGCCAACTTATTGAATAACGTGCGGAGTGATATACAGTGCGTTACGGATGCACATTCGTATTTCACAACTCACACCTGGTGCAGTGCATACAAAGCGGCGCACGCATCGACAACAGACGCCCTGCTGGCGGAGCGTGATCACATCGACAGCTCTCACCGAATGACCGACCAACTACTCGAGCAAGCGTATGAGACACGCGCAGAATTTGGCCACCAAAGGAATGCCATTTCTGGAATCAATACTCGCATGTATGGTGTCCTGAGTATGTACTCTTCTCCTCATTCTTTCTAGTGCTCGGCGCGTGACTGACAATGCTGCTGCAGCGACAATGCCTGGGATTAATAGTTTGCTTGGGATGATTCGGTCGCGGCGAAGGCGGGACGCATTTATTATGGGGATGGTACTCGGGCTGGGATTCGTTGTGATACTGATGTACCACTGGGGTTGACTGGTGGCATTGTGTGTGCGTGTGTTCGGCGTGCCAAAATTGAAGTGGTTGGCCTCAACGCTCCCTCGATGCAACCTGAAGCAGGAATAGTGTACGAGTATGCGTCCGATCCACAGCATGTGTTGCCCCCCCGTCGAACTCGGCACACATGGACATTTCCAGGTCAGTGTTTGGCAAGACCCGAATACCTTCCGCTGCTTGTCGCCTTTGGAGAAATCTTGAGACGACGCGACGACGCTGGACAAGGGATGAACCAGCAATATGTCCTTCAACACCAGCAACCCCAACAGCAACAGCAGGCCCAGCAGCATGCGCACATGATCTATCTCCAGCAGCAGCAGCAGCAAGCTCAGAAGGGCATTCTCGTCCCCGGCCAGCAGATCCAGATCCAGAGTCTCACCGTCACCGTAGAACGCTTCCTATCCCAAGGTATCTTGTTTATAATTTATCGAACTTTGCTCCTGTCGCTGAGACGCGCCAGGCGGGTTCGCGCACGTCTACCTTGTCCGCACTCCAACACGCGTCAACGGGACCACGCAGCATGTCCTTAAGCGCATGATCGTCGCAGACGACGCAATGCTCAACGAAGTCAAGAAGGAAGTGGACTTCATGGTAAGCAACGCGCTGTCCAAGTTCCCCGAGACGCTCAGCTCATCTTCCCTACTCAGCGAATATTACAAGGCCATACAAACATCGTCAGTCTCATTGATTCTACTTGGAATCGCCTGCCGGATGGACGCTACGAGGGCTACATCCTCATGGAGTATTGCTCAGGTTAGGCCATTCTCCTTCACCATTACCCTGAATCGACACACAGCTCTTTTGTGGGCTCCTCGACATACCACAAAGCGATCAAAGCGGCTAAGGCCTGCATCTCGAGGAGACTCTTCATGCCATCCGCCAGATTATCTGGTCCCAGATTGCTGCGGCACGCAAATATGTCTTGACACTATCTCCCGTGCTCGCTGAGTGCCCGTCTTTGCTTCTCTTCTAACCCCATACCCGCCCCCTTGGGTTCCGCGTTCGACCGGGAAGAGACCGCCCAGCATCCCGACTCCGCAGGGTCTCGTTCGTGCAACGGAATACCTGACACATCGCGCCTCTTTAGGTGGTGGCATCATCGACATGATGAACCGACGCCTGCGAGAACGTCTCACTGAAGCTGAGATTCTACAAATATTCGTGGATGTATGTGAGGGTGTGGCAGCAATGCACAATCTCCGACCCGCACTTTTACATCGTGATCTCAAGGTATATCCCCTTCCGTGCATTCATTTCCTTGGTCTATTTCCCCGCTCACGGGCTGATTCCATCATTCCATCATTTAACTAATGTATGAAGCTAAATAGGTCGAGAACATCCTTCAAGCATCCGCTATGTCATTTAAGCTCTGTGACTTTGGATCGGCTGCGGCAGTTACCCGTCCACCGACCACAACAGCCGAAATCCGAGCACTAGAGGATGACTTGAACCGACACACTACGTTACAATACCGCGCTCCCGAGATGGTTGACCCATACTTGAGGAGACCAATTGATGAGAAATCTGGTGGGTGGTAGCAGCGTTCAGCGGCTGGTGCCTGACAGAGCTCTAGATGTATGGGCGCTGGGAGTACTACTCTACAAACTATGCTACTACACGACGCCATTTGAGGAGCACGGACCGTTGGCAATTCTGCATGTGCAATACAAGATACCACCCTACCCTGTATACTCACCGCAAATGAATTCACTCATTTGTGAGTCAGGGGTTCCTTGAGCCAGTATAATTGCTAACCTGCCTCCGCTGCTCAGCTTCCATGCTCCGTGAGCATGGTACCCAACGGCCCACCGTCTTTCAACTCCTCGAGCAGGTCCACCAGATACGAGGAACGAAGTCACGATATCGATACGTACGTTTTCACAATTCCCCTTCTTTGATCCTCCCTGATCCAGTACAGAATACCAACATCTCTCCACTTCCTCCACCTCAAGTACCCCTATCACCCGAGGCCGTCACCTTGCGCTCTGCGCAACAACTCCAAGCGCAGCAACTTGCTGCCTCGACTTCTGCTCAACAACTACGCCAGCAGGTCCTCGATGCTATCGCTCCCATGCGACGCGGCCGCCCCATCTCCGCAGATGATAGCGAGGCCACTCCAACACGGAGCAACCACTTTCGCGGAACGACGACGGACGAGAAGTGGTCTGCCGCAGCTCCTCTATCAACCGTAAAGGACGTATTGGGCGCGAGAGCCAACGCCTCGCTAGCACCTGGTCCCAGTCCGTGGGCGGGTGGGAGGGTTGGGCAACACAAGAGCGGATATACCCCTGCCAGTCAATCTGCGTGGGAAGGTCTGGCACATTTTGATTCAAATCGACAGCCGAAGATTGGTGCTGGAGCCGGAGGATTTGCAGACTCGTTTGACCCTCAAGCGCAGGCTCAACAGCCACTGCAGCCGACTCAGGTTCAGCCGAATCCGAATCGATATACTATGCCCGCGCCTAGCAAGCTGCTTTCCCAGCCCCGGGGACCCCCTGTGCCGCTGCAGACGAAACCGAAAGATGCGTTTGATGGGCTGGCTCTGTTATCACTACCTAACAGAACTGCTACTGGATCTTCTTCCGCTCACTCTTCTTCTTCCGTCGTTGGAGGTCCGTCCGCCACTCGTGAGCGACCACCCAGTCGGTCGTCTATTACAACCAACAATGGACTCGTGTCTGCTTTCTCGCGGCCCTCGACTGCTGCAAGCGCTTTGATATCACCCTCTCCTGCGCCGCCCTCTCCTGGTCCATCTACAGCGAAGAATTTGGAGTCTATGAGCGCGGAGGAACGTTTCCCGTCTATCGAGCAGCTCGAGGGCCTCGGCAAGCAAGTGTACCAGGTCGCCTCGTCGTCGTATAGAACCCAAAGGCGGTCACCCTCGCTTGCGCGACCGCCGCCTGCTCTCCCGGATTCAACACGGCCGGCATTCGCGTCGGGACTTACGAAGACGAGCTATACAGGCGGTTTGAAGCTGGACCACGATATTATCTCTTCTCCCATGCTTAATGCTATCCAGCCCCGCTCGACGCAAGTGACTGGCACGGCGATGAAACTTCAGCCGCCGCCGCCTATTGTCCCTCAGCGACGGCCGTCCTTGAGCAGCGGTCGAGTGGGCGGGGAGATGTTCGGCCCACGACAGCTCTCGCATTCCCAATTCCCAACCGCGGACCGCCCGCCCGCTGCTCATCGAAGACCGAGGCGTGGAGGGTCGGGTGGAGGGATGATTATCAACGCTACATCTCTACCACAGCATCCTACCTCTAACTTACCTGGCCAAGGCCATGATTTACTGGGTGTGGTGCCTCAGACGGCTGTCCCAGGCCAGAAAATGGTCCTCACCGACAAGACGCCGTCTCCTTTGGCGATGCCGAAGCGGGACTGGTTGACTGGGGACGACCTGGGCTATGAAGCAGACGTGAATCCCCAACACCCGCAGCCTCCACACAATCCGCACCAACACCCGCATTCGCAGAGAATGAATTTAGGGTTGCCCGAAGTTGGAGGGCATTATCCGACCCCTGTAGGAACTATGGCGGACCCGAACAAGGGAAAACGGGCGAGTCTTGCTGCTGTGCTGGTGGCTCCGAATGGGAAACAGACTTCGCAAGGAAGGGCCGCGTCGCCCCCTCCACCTGCACTACCCCCGCGCCCCTCTGCTACGAGGGAACCTTCGCCCGCTCCTACTGGCCAGGTGGTGGATAATTGGAGCCCTGTAGACGCACGATTCCCACGTCGGCGGGGGACGCAGGACTCGAGCGAGTATGAGGACGACCCAGAAGACCTAGATACGAGGTCTCGAATTCGGGAGTACCACGAACGCGGGCGTGAGGCTGAAAGAGCACACGAGCAGGGATATCGAGAGAAGCGGCGGAGCAAGACGCAGCAGTCTGTACACGACCTCGTTGATCTCTATGGTGGTGCTGCAACTGGCCGGGTCAGTCCTCGACGCACGGGAGATGGCTATGGCAAGCTGGAGAGGAAGTACTCTGGAGGGTCGAATGCTGAAGATTTGATCAATCTTTCGGATGCACCATCTAATGTTAGTGCGGCTGGTGGGACGGTTGTCAGTGCGTTTACTAGGGCGGTGCATTTGTTCCCACCCATCGATACTGTTGAGCGGTTTGATAGGAAGGGTGGCTCGACCGGGGGGAGCAGTGCTGGTAGTACAGGGAGGGGGGATTTACCGCATCCAAAACCCAAGGTCGTGGAGAGCACGCGCCCTCCGAATTTGTTTATCACTACCGCTCAAACAACCAACAGCGATGCACCTGTCGGGGCTGGGGGAGGGCTTGGGAGCCCGAATGCTGCGCAAGGCAATATCAGCCGCCATAAGTCACCCAGGCGAGGGTCCATCTCAAATATGGTTTCTCGATATGAAGCCATGTCGGTTGTGTCTGGATACTCGGCCAGCACTGAGGCTCCGTCCAAACCCAAACCACCTGTTGCCACTAAGCCAACTGCTCTTAAGGTTGGTCAGCAACCTGCCGGTCCGAATACATCGCCTGCCGCCACGTCACCAGCAACCGCAAGCAACGTGATGCCCACCCAATTGAATTATCAAGAGCCTAGAAATGTGAAGATGAACACGGCAGTTAAACATCGAACCTCTCCCCTACTCTTCGCGGCATCGGAGTCACCCGTCGATCGCGAGCCTCCGCCAATTGCCCAAAGGAAACACAGCAGGGAGATTTCGCTCGGTGTACCAATATCTTCTCAACCAGTCAGACCTAGTATTAGTCGACGGGCCTCGTTGTCACCACACCACCACCCACTCCCAGACCCGCAACAAGAAGCAAGGGACAGCTTTACGAGCTCTCAGGGGGGAAGACGCCCGTTAGAGCTGCTCAGTGACAGAGAGCAGTATACGCATACTGTCCCTCCTCCGCGAGCCGTCACTCCGCCTCGACCTCATTCACCATCCCCAGACCCACCGTATCAAGGAGTAGGCAGATTGATCCACCAATGGCAAAAGAAGACTCAAGAGGAGGCGGAAGGTGCTAAACCTATTCCAAGGTTAGGTGCAGCGAGGCCTGGGGGGCCAAGACAACCGCAGCGACGACCACGTGACTTTTCGGAGGGATTATGAACACGAGACGGGAATAGAGATTTCGGTTTGCTCGTTACGCATCTATGTACTCTCGTTTTCTTTTATGTTCAGATTTTGTCGCGCTCGATCTTGTCCCCCTTGTCCCCGTATTAGTGAAATACCAGCCTGGAGGAAACCGCATAAACCAGCTCCCTTAACGTCATTTCCGCTATCATGACTCGCTGCGTCTCGGATTTTCCAGTCAAAAGGTACAATCGTGTCTTGGCAGCTTTCACGTCAACGATCTGGAAACGATCGAGGCCATTTCATATTTGATACCAACACAGGCGCACTGATCCTACACAAATATCATGGTTTGCAGTGCCAGTGCTTGCTCGATCCATTCAGCAGCAGTCCCACTCGCAGTCAGCTGCTTTGTGCGGCCTCTGGGAGTGGCAACACCGCTTTGCTGGTGAACGGGCGCAGCTAGATAGTCGACGGGCTGGTCGTCACCGAACCTGACCAGGCATGGACCTCCCTTCCCATAACCCCCATAACCTGGCCATGCAAACGGCCGTCGTTAGCGAGGGCGCAGTCCAGCCGGACGTTGTTCTTTCTTATATCCAGCAGCAGCAGGATGGTATTCTGGTATGTCCAGTCATTGAATTGACGAGCTCCTAATTGACTACTGCTATTAACCTAGATTTTATTCATATCCCTGACCATCGTTTCCTGGGATTATTGTGTGACGCTGTAAGAATCCTTTCGAGATAAGACACCAAGGGGCTTCTCTGAACCTCACCGTTGCAGTCAAGACGAGATTTCATCCGTTTGGGGTTGCACTCCTCATTTCACATTTGGCAAATTGGTCTTTTTTATTGTGAGTTACCTGCCGTGATCTTTATGTCCCATGCTGAATTCCTCAAGAATCGCTATCTACCACCTGCTACGTTCTTGGCCCATATCGTCGTCGGAGTCCGTGATCGCCTCTCCAACCGAGTGAGTCTCCTCCATGCTTTGCAGAGGCATTCGATTGCTCATACGATGAAGCTGGCTCATCTAGAGATGTGAGTACAAGGATAGTATCCCCGCCTGCTTTATAATCTTCGTGCAGGTGTAAAGCAAAACTCACTCGCGAAATCCTCGGGTGGCTCATTACGGTGAGTAGACGCATACTGTCGATATTCTCCGTACTTAATAATGAGCAGGTTAATTTCCTCGCTGCGGAAGGTACGTTGGGGGTATCCAGATCAACCCATTTACTTACCCCAGTTTCAAGTTATACTGCTGCTCTGCGTCTGGGTTCTGTGGGGGAGACGCCTGAGAATTGGCATCAGCCTGGCATTACTGCTGGTCAGTTGTGTTGTTGGGGCGGCAACAATAAGGAATTATCAGCCAGTGAGCATCCTCTGGTCTCTTTGCCATCCAATTGCACTAATCATGGTAGCCTTTTCTTCATTTCGCTGAACCGCGTGGGTCTCCCGTATTTTATCTTCGTGAGACCTCTGACAACAGCCTCTACAGCACCAAAGAGTCTCTTCCCATGTGGATATCAACCTCCACACCCCTCAGTTCCATTCTGGCTATATATTTTTGGGGCTTTTGTTCAGGTACGCTTGGATGTTACCTTGTATATCTGTGCTAATATACTCCTCGTCAGATGGTATCTTTTACGATGCTTTTGATGCGTGCATGGAGACCCGCTGAGAAAGGGCTACCCTCTTCGACTATCACCTCCGTGTTAAGAAAATAGTGCGCCTCCCCCATCTTTCTCACTTTGTCGCTCATAGCCATCGCAGTGGGGTTTTATATTATACAGTTTCCGTTTGTGCGGACACAAAGTCGTTATCCGGATGACTGGCTGATGCTCTTGCTAGGCATCACCTCCGTATGCGTGATATCAACCCTCGACAGCACTGTACGTCATCCATTTTCAGCGTTTCTCAACACTGCTCATTCCGTCTTAGATGTTCCTTCGCCTCTATACCGGCCAGTACGACCTCTTCATCTCGAGAGCGTTCAAGGAGACTAATAAGTGCCTCACTTTGAAGAATAGTCACGCCTATTGCTTCAGTTATCTGCAGTCGACTCGGGTTCGCTCTCCGGGAAGTCCTGCGATCGGAAGTTGATACAGAGGAGTGTAGGTTACAATCTGGATTGCTTAAGAACTCTCTCTTAGTCCATCGTAGGGCCTTCATTCGTACACCCAATTGATCAAACAGAAAGCAACAAGCAAAACTTTACAACCCATTTCGATGGACACCCCACGGAGTCTGGGATTGCTGCAACACAATATTGAAAAGTGACATGAAAGAGTCTGTCAGTCATACGGCTAGGCTCTTCCTGGATGGTCATACCATCCGCAGGTCTGACTCACTAGCCCGCTGAAGGCTTGTCAGCAACCTTGCGACAGTGATCGCTCGCGAACAGTGTCCTCGTCGCCCTAGCTCATTCACAAGTCCCTCTGATGTTGCAATAGATTGACTTACCATTCTACCCGATTTCCCAATAGCGCATCGGTCTCAGACCACTTTCATCATGCCTCCCAGCTCAGACGGCGCGTTACTCTTGAATCACTTTGCATGGCCGCGATAAGAATTCATGCTTTTATACAGTTTCAGGCCCTATCCAATGCCGCACCTTGTATAAAGATGCACGCATCGCAGTCAACCAGGTGTGTGAGCTGCGGCATGATCCCAAAGCGCTCATTGTGGGCCGCACACGTCGTGGGAGGCGTGTGTCAAGCCGACCTGCACTATCATGAAACTGACAATAAGAACTGCCACCATCTTGCTGTGTATTTAGTTGGTTGCTTTGTCTTCAAAACTGCTTCCGCCTTGTCACCATGATTAATTTTGCTGCAGGGAGAAGAGGTCAAAAAAAACCTTATACCACGTCGCTATCATATTTATACCCAATGTCTCTGTGTTAGTGTAGAAGATTTGGCCCCTATTTGACCGTGTACTATTTGGGATGCCCCGAAGCAATAGCACACGAACAGTCTCCCAGTTCCAATGTTAGGCACCAAAATGCCGTCCATAGTCGGCGCAATACGAGCGAATCGTCAGGAATTTAACCTGGAACGAACAAAGGTGCATCTTTGGACCACATGGTACTTCCAGCGCATGATGTTCTCGCGCACGTCGTCGATGTTCACTGCCACCCCACCGATAACGAGGTCGGAATTGAAGATGTGGCTAATCTTCCTATCCGACTGTGCGCGATGGCCACTCGGGCAGACGATCAGGCCAAAGTTGCTGACCTTGCCACCAAGAATCCGAAGAGAGTGAGTATTATAGTCACCCACGTTATGGCTTTAGTGGCACTAACTAACAGACAGGTTATCCCTGGCTTCGGGCGCGTACCTTCTCGCTTAGAATACTGCAGGCGTTTAACGGGTTAAAAATATCAGTTACCACCCATGGTTCTATCACACCATATCATTATTAGATACACCGCCTCCAAAGGAGGAGCATTATTCCTCCCTCTTTCTTCCCTCAGACACGGTACCTTCTGCGACACCGCAGCGGGTTGCTTCCTTTCAAGAACTGCTGCTCGTACTTCCTGAACCTGTGTCTCTGAAATCGGTGTTAGGCGGAGTGCGAGAAAATCTTCTCAAATTTCCCGATGCCATGGTCGGGGAGGTAGGCCTGGATCGGTCTTTCAGGCACGCATATCAACCATACCCTTCTCCTCCCCCGAGGAAGCTTTCACCCTTCACGACTCCAATCGAGCACCAGATCGCCATTCTGGAGGCGCAGTTAGACCTCGCTGTAGAGCTCAGGCGGCACGTCAGTCTCCATAGTGTCAATGCGAATCAGGCCACAGTTGGACTGCTGATGAAGATGAAGGGAAAGCACCAAAAAGCATGGCGCGAGATCAGCATCGATATGCATAGCTGTAGTCTGAGCCTAGAGGCTTGGAGAGACCTCGAAGTACGTAGTTTTAAAGATCACGAGAACGGATACTATCCTTGTGGCAGTACCTAACCATACATCTCTCACTGTTGTGGAACGCTGCCACTAACTCTTTCCAGAAAGCGCACAACAACATATTTCTGTCTCTTTCGACTGTTATCAATGGCCGCTCCGAGAACCACGAACACCTCATACGGCATTGCCGAGCAGATCGTTTGTTGGCGGAGAGCGATTACAACGACATCAGTTTTGTCACCTCCCAGACCTGGGAGATCCTTGAAACGATATCTAGGATACGTGGATGGCCTCTGGAGACGTCCTGGGAAAGCGACCCTCCTGAAGAGCAAGAAGAGTGGGGTACCGTCCGGCGACTGGAAGCCAACTTTGCGGTGTTCTTGAAAGGCGGACACAAAGACGTCGCCCCAAAGAGAAACAGAAAGTTGAGGAAGCAGCTGGAAAGTTACCCTGACGATGAGGAGAGCAGCGAGGACGATTGATAGTGAGGACCAATCGGAACGGTGGCTTGGAGTCACTTGCCAGTGTTACTTGGGTGATGTTGGTGTTCTCCATCTTAGATAGTGTGATCTCGGCCCGGGCGACCATCAGGAATCCTGTTCTCGGATTCCGTAATATAAATCTGTAACGTGAAAATCAGGGTGGCACAGCTTCAAGTTCTAATTATGCCTATGATTGATTTGGAGCTTCCATTACGTACCCTGCTCGATGTTCCCCGATTCCTGGGTCTGCCCGTGTACACGGTACGGCGGCAGCGAATTAATGGCTACATAGTTTCTGCAAAAGACAGTGAGTGGGACTAGCTGGTTGAAGCACCTCGGGAGTGCCTGCTGAGGGCTGATACTTAGTATAATATTAACTCTCCCTGCGCCGTCCTGCGAGTTGCCAGTCCTTGACACCAAAAACGCGGCCTTCGGGCTTTTCCTTGCTGAGAACATCTTTTGTGATACCTTATTCTAACCCTGGCTTCTCAGTCCCTGAGGCCTCGAAGAAAGAAGCAGCCACACTGTATAGTGATAGAGTGTGTTCTACACTGATACCTGGTCTTCTGCCTGTCCCTGCCTGTCCCTGCCTGCTCTCGTACGTGTTCTAATGAACTCTGGGCGCTCATTTAGTCGTAATTATGATCGGACGCGAGCACTGGGCCGCGAGCACTACGCTCGTCGCTTATGCAACGTCGTCTTTCACTCCCTTATCTTTTCTCCTCTCCCATACTCATACCCCTCTCATACCCGCCCAGCGTCGAACTGGGGCTGTTACTCGAGTGCGCATTCGTGGCTCGGACCCACCGGGGATAGCAACCAAACAACACAAGGGCTGTCAAGGTAGTAAGGTCATGAATGCCACCTGGGCAGATCAGCAGGCAATCCTTCAGCAATTGGGTGTTACACAGGACCAAGTGATTCTCTATTATAATGGAAAGGCTAGAGGGAAATGCGTGAGTCTTTGAGATCACCTCAACTATTTCAATTTCGAGTATCCTACTCCCCTCTCCTCCAACTGAACGCACAACTCTCCATGCTGACCCCGTACCCTTCTAGCTCCTCGTGGCCGGCCTTTGCCTCTTGATTTACGACTACATCCTTACACTGTGCGTATAGACCTAGCGTTCTCCTCTCCTACAACAATCCACTATGCCGCCCCGATCATATTGAAACCCACGTGCCTGGTTTGGGCTCAACTCCGATCTTGCTCGGGCTAATTATCTCCATGAAAAAACAGAGAACGGGAGGTCTTCTTCATATGGAAGCCAAGGTCGTGGGTATCATGGCCAAACTGCTTGTTCTTTCTCGTAAGTTTTTGCGCCATGGCTCTTGCGGCATTCCGAACTCAACATGTCCCTGCAGAACCGGTATTACCCCCTGATCAATACCATCCTGCGATGGTGGGTTATGTCCTATCCTTGGACTTCGGCAAAAGTGAGCTTTCCACTCTCAATGCATCTCATGTCATAGACGCTGGCCATTGACGCCGATGCTTCCTTGCAGGAGTATGTCGTATTACATTTCTGTTCTCTACCAATTATAGGCCGTCGAAAGAACACCAAGCTGACTAGAATACCCTCGCCCACTTCCAACAGATGTCAGCCACTTCTATCATTCACTGCATATAGTGCAATTGTGAGCACCACTCACTATACATTCCTCCTTTGTGTTCATTTTGTGTGTCAGGTCAATTTTGCTTGTGTACAAAGTCGGTGTATGGACAGTATGAACACAAAACCAAACTCTGACAAGAGCCTTCGGCGCTAGTCGTACTATTTTTGCGAGTATGGGTTCTCTACAATCGGGAGAAGCGGATGGGCATTAGTTTGTTCATCCTTTTCCTCTGCGCTGTTGGTTCTGCTTTAGCTATTAAGGTCACCGCAGTCCCGGTACGCTATCTTTCAGTTTTATATACTGTACCTCCCTGATTCTTGCAGGTTGCAATTCGCTTTATACCGCTAGGTACGTGCGTACGGAATGGTTTTGCACGGTCGCTTGACACTGTATGTTGCAGCCCCACAATCCCTGACCGTATGCCGCCGCACGCCAGCCAGTGAATTGTTCTGGCTGTACGGGATTGGCTTGGTGGTCGAGGTATGTTAAATGTTTCACTACTCGCCACGTTTATTCCACGCCCTCTAATGACTAACCGCACCCTCTGTGGCAGACTGTCGTGTTTGTTCTTCTCATTCTCAAGGTTTGGAGCACAAGTCGCAAATCTCAGACTACCCCGATCTTTAAGGCGCTTCTCATGCAGTACGTCGATCTTCTTCCATTCGAGTACGCATAATAACGCTTATATACTTTCTCAGCGGTGTAGTGTACTACTTCGTCGTCTTTGGTACGCCAGATCCTCGATTGCCTCGTTGCTCCTGCTGACCACCGTCACCGTCACTCTAGTTGCCCTCCTTTCCGCTATGGTTTCACCGATGGTCCACATTATGTACCAGCCAATGGCAGATGCCAACTTCATTGTGGCGATCACCAGTGTCGCTTGCAACCGGCTTATACTCTCTCTAAGGAGCATGGGATTTACAAAGGGGCCCATCAGGGCATTTGATATATTTGACAACTCCGGAAGGCCTCGTTTAGAAAGTACGTGCTTGTTCTATCCACTCCGTCCGCTTTCACTCACGCCACCCATCGGACAGGAGATGAGACAGCGGAGCTTGTCACATTCGCACGAGAGAATTCCTTATTTAGATCCATGGACCGGATAGAAAAATCATTCCCCCAAGAAGCCGTCACATCACTCACATCGTGCCCTGCCAGCATTCTATCGTCGCCGGCGAGGAAGGCCACACGTGTACATCGAGGAGGTCATATGGACCTATGATGACGACGATAAGCATAGGAGTTCGGTAGGGGTCCGAGAAGCCTTGGCAGGGCGAGTGTGGAGCAGCCAATGCAATGGCCACCTAGGAACCCAGTGCGTGTCCTCCGTCGCATCCGTCGCGTCCATAACCATGTCCTGTGTTAATTTAGGATCCGCAGAAGAAATTGATGCGATCGGGGATGTTAGGTGACCGGAGTGGAAGGGGCCGCTCTCAGTTGGGACAACAGCCAGGTAATTTGGGACTGGTAATAGGGGCCCTTGTTTCCGGGTTCCTCCTTTCCCCCCGCTTTTCTCCTAATCGGTATCTCACGTCCTAGGGGCTTTGCTTACTTATTAGGAGAGCTTTAGGAGGGCTAGGGGATCGGCGTATTCAACAAGGTGTTTGGCAGAAGCGGGCCCCTAATCGCTCCCGCAACTTGGATTCTGACCAAACCCCCACACTCTCTTGCAGCCCACACTTCTCCACGCTGCCAGCATATCGTTCCATACAACGCTCGTTATACCACACCCCCTCGGCAACTGATCCAAAATGCTCCCATCTCGCTATACTTCCATGATACCCCTCGATGGACACTTCAAGTCCATGACCACAATCATTCCATTCGCTGCAATAGTATTCATCCTGTTCTCGTACTGGCGCTTCAGACGTGCAGTCAAGGTAAGCATTATTGGTTGTCTGGAAGATTATGGCTAACGAGCGAAATTCGCGTTGCCCGACCCACGTAGATGGTCTCCAACTTTCCAGGGCTCCGTCTTCCCGTTTCACCCATGTCATCACTTGGTCTGCTCCTCCCCGCGCTTCCCAACCCGCTCCGGACTTATCCTGGATTTGCCTTTCCGTCGAGGCTCAAGCACGCGGGTTTCTTCAAGGTCTTCAAATGCGACACGGTCTCACTCTGTGGATGGGACGGCCGAGCGATGCTGTACACTTGCGACGTGCCTTTCCTCACCCGGATAAGCTCCTATGCGTCCCGTCAGGTATTCCCAAAGCCAATCGAAGAGTACACCGTCCTCAGCTACTTCGGCGACAACTTGGTGATAGCAGAGCACGAGAACTGGCGCCGACAACGCCGCGTCACAGCACCCGCGTTTTCCTCCAAGATGTTCGCGAGGTTGTGGATCGACATGCGTCACATCGTCGAAGAGATGCTCCATCAGGACAACTGGGCCGACCGTACCGAGGGCTATCAACCCAACGCGTATGTACCGAGAAATGCGAGCCCTGGCGGCGATGAATACACCCCTGCGCCTGGTGAGATATACTTCCCCCATGTCGTCGACATCACTCTTCGCATGGCACTGGCTGCTATTGCTCGCACCGGCTTTGGGATCGAATTTTCTTGGCGGTCCGACGAATCGTTTACCCAAGTTTGCACCGAGTTTGGCGAGCCTCAGAGGTGGAACTGGTGGCTTTCCTTTCTCGATCGGATATACGCTGAGTACGACAGCACTCCCATCCCTCGCTATACCAAGGCGGTGAACGACTGGGCCGAAGACAGTGTCTTTATGCAGTCGCTATTGGAGGACTTGGCGAGTTTGTGGTCGATCACCCTGCTCTTTCCCGCACGTATTCTCTGGATTATTACTCGATGGTTCATGGCAGAAATCTACGCATTCATCCGCCGGCCGACAAGCAGCGATTGGAAGCCGAAGACGATGGAAATTCAGGAGGCACTCCACTTGGTGTCGAAGGACAGCACTTTGAGGCTCGCTATGCCATCCGTGAGTGCATTCGACCTCAATGATAGGATTAGCAGTTAACCGTTCATTTTAGTGGATGCTGAAACTCCCAATCCGCCGCATTCGCCGCATGCGCATCGCGTTCAACACTCTGGAAGCCGGGCTCAAAGCCCTTGTCACCGAGCGAAAAGAATTCCATGCCGCTCGTTCGTCGCGTGCGGGCGGGGTGCAGCTCGACCGCCTGGATCAGTCGTCCACTTCATCCAGTCTTTCCGTCTCGACGTCCGGATCCTCTCACGCATCATCTACATATTCTAATGAGCTCGATTACGAAGAAGCAGAGGAAAGATCCGACCTTTTGCACAACCTTGTCAAGGCTGCCCTCCTCGACACCAGGGCCGGCCAGGAGGGGCTCACTGACTCGGAAATCGTCGGAAACACGTACATCTATTTGATTGCGGGTCATGAGACGACTTCGTACAGCCTCGCCTGGACCCTTGCGTTGCTTGCGTCATACCCGGAATTCCAGGAAATGGCGTTCCAGGAGATTATGGAACACGATCCGGCCGGCGATACGACAATTATCGACTACCCTAAATTTCGCTTCATCCTGGCGTGCTATTACGAGACCTTGCGCTTGTTCCCCCCGGTCCAGCAGATTCCCAAGGTCGTCGCCGAGGACTTACACGTGGTTGTTGAAAAGTCGAATGAGATGGGTGAGAAACCCGAGGAGACTGGGGTGCAGCCAGTCGTCACGATCCAAGCCGCCACGCCTAAGTTGGACGCCACCGAGGCCGAGTTGGCGTTCGCAAAGAGCAATCACCGTCGACTGACCCTCAATTGTCCATCCGCGACGGCAGATTTACCTAGCACAGCGACTTCCGATGCACCGGGGACACCACCGAAAACTCCCATCACGACAAGAGACGGCGGTATCGCGATATCCATGCCATGCACTCCCAATGCGTTCCCACTTTCTCCATCTCCCATGGTCTCCCCCTCGGGATCGCTCCTGAACGTTCCCGGCACCCCGGTACGGTCTACTACCGGTCTCTCGACGCCAGAGTCGGGACCCAAAACACTAAGCAAGTTCGATGGACCAATGCCATATACCAAGATAGCAGATGGGAAGCAGATGGCCATATCGTCCGAACAGAAGAGCTTTGTCGTAGAGAAAGGCACCATTGTGATGGTCGCGCCGCCCGCCGTTCGTGAGTGGATACACAGTTGACGAGTCACCCACTCTCTGACGAGTTGGCATAGATTATAACCCAAAATATTGGGAGGACCCCGAGGCCTTCGATCCTCGGCGGTTCCTGAGACCCTACTGCCAGTCGGCGTTTATACCGTGAGCCACCCTTCCTCGTCACAATCGCCCGTTCCTTTGCTGACGACTTCATGACAGCTTCGGAGTTGGCCACCGTGCCTGCCTAGGGCGCAAATTCTCGGAAGTCGAGAGTGTGTCTATGCTGGTCCATTTGCTGCGAGACTACTCCGTACACTTGGTGCCCAATGGTGAAAGTGTAGAGGAAGCTCGTCGCAAATTCTCCAAGTCTAGCGTCCGGATCACCCTGACGCCGGAAAAGGTGCCACTGATCTTTAGGCGTCGAGTCGTTGCATAATTATACCTGGAAGAGCATTCAGCAACAAAACTTATACCACAACGCAACTATTCGTACCGAAGAAACAGTAACATAACACTCTTTTCGCCATCTGTTTCCTGTTTTCCCAGCTTTCCTTTCATATCGTGGACAACCATGAATAATACCCAACACAGTATACTCAGGAATGATCTGACTCTGTCGACTGAGCCATATTCTTCTTTCCGTGTTTATCTTTTGCTTTCGATGTCCCTTCACCCCTTCCTATGCATATCTTTACGCAGATTTCTGCCAATAGGGCAGTGTGTAATAAATATGTTCCTACAAACCCAAGTATCCTGGGCGAGCCTCGTAGAGATAAGGTTTGGCCCAAGTCGTAACAAGGTAAACTGGATAGCTCACGCAACTAACCTAATCGGATTAGGACGGAAATACATATGCTGTCTGGTTGTGAAGGATGTACTCGCTTATTATTCGCTCGTTTAACACGCGACGCACTAGAACGAACCCCCTCGCAACATATCCCATGACTATAGCCCCCGACTGCGGACAATTCGTGGAGATACGAGAAAGTTTACTGACCCTGGGCATCCGGAAGAGCAGTTCCGTAATACGTAGTATTAAATTGGACCTGAACCGTGTTTGCGTGAGCATATTTCGGACCGTCCATCTATGAATGTATATTACAAGTGTTCAGTTGCACGCAAAAAAGGATGTCGCCTTTCAGGAAGACGTGATGTGCCGTGCGCCTCCATTCGCTCCACGATCGCTCCAAAGGGGTGTATGGAGTGATGCAGAATCCACGGGGCCACTGCGCACACGTCCTCGATAGTGCTGCCAAAGTGACGTCCACCTCTCATGACGGTAGGAAGGTGACGGTGCGAGCCTGACTACCCGTTCACAAAATGCGAGGCGAAGCATCCGCATCCAAAGGTGACGACAAGATGACGACAGGCTATTCAACAAAAATGGTGGGATGAAGCTAACGGCCCATCCTCAAAACACATTAGCTCGACGACGTCAATCTCACTACTGACGAGATCAGATATTCACGTGCCCTTGAGTTACAGCCGCGCCAAGCCGAACCTCCCGTTGATCATATCCCTGATGCTTACTTTCCTCCATAGCTTACTGGTCATCCCTACACAGGGTCCAGCTGCACAAATAAATCTGACAATCCTTTGATGATGTTTGCCGGGCACTCTTTGCATGCTTGGAGCATGGAGCATTTCCGTCGTGCTTGTGCTATACATACGTAGAATTTTAGACGAATTTTTTATCCCCGTTCATGACCTTATAGGCGAAGCGTGAACATGACTCACAACTCTGCGGCAGACCACGATAAGCGGGCATATAGACCTCCTTAAAAATCTACGGCTGGTTCCTAATCCACTAGTCCTGAGAGAAGAGAGGTCCACTATGTCTGCATAAAGGAAGCCCAAAGAACTGTAGGTTTTTGGCTTAGCTTTCTAGCCTGACGGACATAACCAAATCCTCATCTTCAGGGTCTTCAACCATCCGCTCGTCTCCGTGATTTTCCAAATGAGATACTTGAGGAAATATTTGTTGCTGCGGCTGCCAATCCCGTGACAAAATCGAGTGGTGGCGCGCTCATGGTGTGGTCCTTGATCCTCCATGCTGCCAATTCCAATCAAAGCGGTACTAGCGAGTATCTACTCGGGTTCAGGTTTGGGTAGCACCGCATCTTTACTACCACGTCGTGATTCGTAACGAATTTGCGGCTTATTCGTTCTTCCGAGCCATGGCTTCAATACGTTCGCCACTTCTCCGAACGTTTGTCCATATTCTAGTGGTCCCTTGCTCTCGATACACGCTATATCACTTCAGAGCCGTTGAGAAGCACGAGACTTGGCAAGCCAAATTTGAGGCGGAGGGGTACTACCTGGACGGCCCTTATGACACACAGATAGTTCAAATACTCGGATGGCTCAACCACCCCATTTGCCGACAATCGTGGCAGAACCTACTCGTTCACCGAGGGTACGTGGTCAGTATGAAGACCTCGACTTGGCAATTACCCTCACAATTGACGATCATCGGAGTAGATGAAATCAAGAGTAGGCCGCCGAGGAGGAGGCAGAGCTCCAACGCCGCGCTGAGGAAACGGTCCTCCAACTTGAGATCCTCCGTACCCGGCGTGAGTCTCACGCCCGTACCCGTGCGCAGGTAGAGAACGATTCGCGCTCAAAGGAAGTGCCTGCGCAGTTGCGCCCCTCGGAGTCGTTTGATTCAGGGTATGGGAGTGTTGGAGATGAGGCTGAGCGTGAAGCCGTGGGGGCTGATGATAATGAGCTTGAAGCTGTGGAAGCTGAGGATAAGGAGAACGTTCCTGCCAAACGTTCATATTCTTGCTACGACGAGAGCGACTCTGAAGTTGGGGCTGCTGAGATCAAGAACTTAATTCTCTCCTTCAGCCAGTCTTCACCTAAACCTGAGAATGTCATTCATTGACCCGACCCTCGCACCTAGCTCGTCTACCAGTTCGCTTTGCCTGCCGCTTGCCCCCCTGTCCTTGTGCAACAACAACATCTCGTCTTGTCGTGCTCCTTATCATTATGAATTAATACACCACCACCGTCAACCCTCCTCGCCTCCGGCCCATGCAGCATTATCTCGTTATAACCACATCCACAAATCTTCTTACGTGCGCCAGCCGTTCTTCCGCTCCTGCTGTCAACACACTCTCGACCCCTCTTCCTCTCCTGGTTCATCGTACTCTCTGCAAGGTCAAGCCAGACTTCTGTCGAAAATAGGCGCTCTGTGCCTTCGCCTAGGTATAATATCCGCTAGTGCATTCTGGTTACGCGTTTCTCGTATGCGGACATTCCCTCCCTTCCGTTAATTCACGGATAGCCATAATGTGCCTGTGCCTGTGTTATGGGCAACTTAGTATAAATACCACTCGCAAACGGACTTACTAGACTCAGTTCGCTGTTCACGTACTGAGCCTGTAAGTCCATTATCCGTATTGCAGTTACTATGTACAGTTCTGACCAAAGTATCGTAGAATACTATTTAGGTATCTAATACA
>Ga0307515_10009052_pt1 | contig 19320 bp, 24 predicted proteins | sample 17_EM_MG_FD_194513 | JGI IMG/M metagenome (GOLD analysis project Ga0307515, IMG submission 194513) | Populus trichocarpa ectomycorrhiza microbial communities from riparian zone in the Pacific Northwest, United States - 17_EM | ecosystem: Host-associated > Plants > Roots > Unclassified | place...
CCTCTTTCCGAAACCTGTGGTTACGTTGCGATCTGCCTTCAAACGTTGCCACCGTGTCGCAACGAATGCGGCTCGGACCTACAATGCTGGACGCGCTCGGATTCGCCAGAATGAGCCGCTACATGTCAAACTCGAGTCTCCAGTTACAAGAATCTTCCCATCGGGGTCTCCTCCAATGCGATGACGTGGCTGGGTCATACTCTGATCTTTCTGTCGTCAACACAGCTTTCTCTGGAGTCCTGTTTGACTGTTTCGCTAGACCAACTCTATGGAATTCGGATTGCACGGAAGGGAGGATCGCAAAGACGCCCAAATAGTATCGTTGAGGACTTCAGGAGCTGCCGTGGCCCAAGGTCAGTGGTCACGCGTTGGGACGGGGAGAACGATACAGCGCCCTACACATAAAACCATTACGAAGCAATCAAGTGGTGGATAAACGTGTTAGGTGTGTCATCGACCCCTCCTGGTCTGGTGACTCCGGGTTCTCCGGCCGCGGTTCACGCAAACGAAGCAAGGGCCAAATTTGATTGGGTACCTTGGGAATGGGATCAAGTTGCTCACAAACAAGAGCAGCTAACCCTTGAATGGTGGGCAGTTGCTTGGACGTCTCTCTCACGGGATTGGCGCTGTATCTCGACCTCTTTACGGAAGCATTCCCAAAGGTAAGGGAGATATCACTCCAGCGCACCTTTCTAATTTCGATTTCTTTGTTACATACTGGCCATTATCCATTCGGATGAGAATACTTATCTCTAACCCCTTACTATCAGGGCGCCTGTAGCCGGGTTTCACGCCGTCCGCGACCCAATGGAGCGGATTGGGTCTCGACAGTTGCCCCTATAAGTCCAAGGAGTTTCTTAATACACGTCGCAGACACTGCCAATAGTCACACCAGGTTAGCCCACAATACATCCGGTAATTTCTACGAGGTATTCCGTGAAGAACAAAACGCAAAGATATGGGTTGCCAACCCTCTGATCGCTCATGAACACTAACCGAGCCGCGTAGCGTGCCTTGGGTGGAAATTGTTTGTTCCAGGTCGTTCGAGAGCCACCGTACCTGTCAATTTTGCGACAACGGTTTCCGTTGTTGGCATCTCGAGCCGGCGGCTTGTAGGCGTCATTGTGCATTCTTAACGTCACTGTTGAAGGGCGCTCAACGTTCGTCCCTTAGTCCAGCGGTTAGGACGTGGGATCCCAAAGGTGACAAACATTTCCCACAGCCCCAGTTCAAATCCGGCAGGGTCCTCATGTTTTTGGCTCAGCTGTTGTGCCGCGCTCGTTAGTGAATTCATCTTTCGAATTGGCCTGCTCCGACAAACGGACGGACGATACTTACGGGTAGGCTGTACTGAACTATCTCCGTTTGGGCAACCGCCGGCGGTAACACGGACATTGGGAATGATTCCCCTAAGTACCGCCGGCATCCTTGACTGGTGATGTGAACATCACCGTGTGATGTATTTAAGAATTGTTGCCTGCTGCCCTCACTCCTTGGGTAACTGTCGACCACGGTAGAAATAAACACCTAGGGACGTGTCATGGTAGCCGAGAAAGTTCACGTTGCCCACGACCCGACAGAGTGGTTGAATCTCAGGACCTTCCTTCCAAGTACTCGGGCATCCGTTTTCTACAGGGATATAGATGGCCCCACGGACGGTGACTCCACGAGGAGGGACTCCCGACCAAGTTTGGGGTTCTCCGAGAATACACGTCAAGCTGGCGCTATGACGCGTCCTGGCAAAGGGAGAAGACCACGAGGCAACAACGAGCAAAAGCAGGCGTCTGCGGGGGTCCAAACACCTGTCAACACATCCGCCGGCAAACATACCCCCAAAGAAAAAGGTTCCGTCAAAATCAGAAAATCAGGAGAGAAAACGGCACTTACTTACCCAACGTTGCAGAGAGATCAAAATCAAATGAATCAAAAACCCGTCAGAACTGTCCGCTCCCAACTGTTCGAACGTCCAAACGTTTTCAATGTGCTGAACGTACCGCCGGCTTATTGGCGTGCAAAACCGACGAATTAAATTGGCCCGCATTTCAGTCATCTTTAGCGGATAAGCCGCAGACCCCGAATGGCGGTCAGAAGGAGCAACCGTAACATAGGATACCTTCTTTTGAGAACGACCAACCGATTGTCCGTTTGTATTCCCTGTCCCACACTGAATGCTCGGATAACAGCTGAATGGAGGGAAGATAATGTGGGTACGCACGCAATCTGATCCATGCGAGTCGGGGTCGACGCTTTGGATGGGACTAACCCTCCAACGAATCAGGCATGGGTATCGCCCTCGGAGCTCCTTGCTTCGAACATGTCAAGAACAGGAGACGCATCATGATTGTGGAATGTTCGTGCTGCCGAAACATTCCGACGACCGTGCTGACCTTGCCAGACTTCGAGTCGTACGACTCAGAAAATTTCCAGGCCGTCTCTCTCACCTCAACGACGATAAAAGAGCGAGACAAGGTCGCGATCTTGTTCATTCTCAGGACACATGAGGCGTTTCCGGAAACGGAAAAAAACTCTCACGCTCCCACCTTCCGTCAAACCTGCGTCACCACGGAATCCGGAAGACCAAATTCAAGGATGTCTACGGAAGAGTGCGTCTACACTTGCTTCCACCGCGATTTCCTTCCTCACATACGTGTCTCTCTGCAGGAAACCTCAAGACACCGCTGTAGAGTCTAAGCCGTCGGCGGACACGACGAACGAGGTCTCGATGGAAACTTCAACGGACCCTACCATCTCTCCCGCTCTCACTGCTGCTCCAGCGACGCGAAAACGCCCACGGCTTGACTTGGCTTCCGAGCCACGCGAACGGAAGAGGGGAAAGACGATGTTCGGGCTTTTGGTCGGAACCTTAAACAAAGCGAAGACAGAGGACAAGGCGAGGAGCGCGACGGATGCTGTACGTCCATCCTTCCGTCTCTTGGTTATTTGGATCGCTCATCTCACATCCGCACCGATGTCCAGGCAAAGAAGAGGCAGATGATCGAGCAAAGGCTCCAGGATAAGCTAAAGAAAGAAACTGACTCTGTTCGAAGGGCAGAAGAAGCTAAAAAGGAGAAACAGATTTCTAACAGGAAAGAAGAGGAGTTACAACTCAAGGATTCTATCGTATGCACTTCGCTTTCACCTCGGATGCGACGGTACTGACGGGCGGCGGGAAATACAGCATAAATTGCGGAGGATACGCCTTCCGTTACTTTCCAACTTCCTTCTTACCTCAGATGGCATCCCCACAGACGACGAGACCTTACCCGCCGTCACTGCCAACCCATTAGCACCTGCACCGCGGTCTCGCGTCGCCCCCTTGTATTACCTGCCCGCTGTCCTCACTCCTGCCCAGGAAGCGTTCCTGGCCAAGAGAAAAGAGGAGGTACGTAACGTCTTCACATCCTCTGGAAGTCGGCGACGCTGACATTGGCGCGATAGGTCGAGGGTGCGGTTGAAAGAGAGTGGGAATCGTTCCGCCAGGAGCGGGCGGCTGGTATCGAGGAGATCGGGGAACTTCGCAAGCGTGTCCAGGAGGAAGAGTCCCGCAAGAAGTCAGACTCGACCGAGGAAGAGGCCAAGACCCCTCCGCCTGGACCCGAGGAGAAGCCGAAGCCTACGACTGAGGCGGGAAAAGAAGACGTAAAGATGGAAGTCGATGAGCCTGTCGCCGCCGCCGATAAGAAGGGCGAGTCGACTCCTTCGATGACGCAGAGTCAACTCGCCGATGCAGAAAAGACGGATACCTCGGAGCCCATGCAAGCGGACGAGGACGACGCAGTCGAATACTAGGTCACTAACGTGCTTTGTCTTCTCGTTGCTGCCATTTGTTTTTATGCTGGTGGGTCCCTTTTCGCAACGGCCGACATCCTGAGAACTGAAGGACGTTGTCGACAGCTTGCGAAGGTTATGCCCTCTTGTCTGTGTCTCCTTTTCACTAGTGCCTGTATGTAAGTAATCTTCCTTTGAAATGAGACACGGGTTTGCTTTGGACCCCTTTCCTCGTCGGACCTTGCGTCGTGTCCCGTTCTCTCCTTTGGCCAGAAAGCGAATGTTGGGGTTCGATGGGACGGCGCCGCCGTCAAGACAATGGGAAACTGGGCCCCGGGCAGGGAAGGGAGTTTGGTTCTGCCTGCGTGCCGCAGGCTTCATCCGGGGTGGATCGGACATCGCATTTGGCCGACGTGTGTCCTCTCAATTTGGGTTAGCCCGAAGGTCCTGGTTTACGGCCTCTGTGAGGTCTCCAGGGTGCTGGACAATGAACGCGAGACCCCTGGTATTGATTCCTTGATCCTGGAATCCCCGTGACTGGAAGAGAAGGAAAACCTCGAGCAAGTGGCGCGGTTCTAGTATGTACAAATTGCTCCTGATCCATTTCTCCTTATGTCAAAGTGAGATGGATGGCCTCACGGCCGTGCTAATGACACTGTCTAGATGAAAAAACAAAACAAAAACCGTCAGGGAACCCTATCCGTTTCTCGGAACACCCCTTTCGTTGGCCGTCAAGAGTGTGGAGAACAGACCCTTTATCTGGGTCCGGGCGATTTGCAACGTGTTGCGTCCCCTTCATTCGTAAGGCTCGGTCAATCGTTGGAAAAGGGTTGGATTCAGACGGTTTCAATGGGGTGGTCATCCTTAACCCCTCTCACTCACCCCATCATTTCTATCTGGACCAATTGTTTCTGTGAACGTAAGTCAATCGGCAGCTTCGGGGTGGGATATCTGGCCTCATGACTTCGTTTGATGACGGTTTCAGAAGAGAACGGACCGTCTAGACCTCTCGAACGACATGGCGCAATCATTTCACTCCTCTCTCTCCGTCCCTCGCTCCAACCATGGGTTCTGGATGGATATTTGGATCTCAATTGTGATCGAGGAATGAATCAGAAGCGTGCGTTTGGTGTGCGGTGGAGTGGGTGGGGTTCGGTATTGCCTACCGACAGCGTCGGATCTTCGTTCGCTGCAGGAACATGAGGGTGGGTGATCCATTTGCGGTGGGCGATGATTGGGGGTTTTGACTAACCCAAGGCTCCCTTATACACAGCCGATGGGTAGACAGGAGGGAGAGCTAGCCGGCCAGCAGAGCCGAGGAACGCGCTGCGCCTTTTTCCTTCCACTCCCGTAGAACCGAAAACCTATCAGAGACGGGCACGCGAAACTGTGGCGCCGTTCTGCATACCCCGACACACCCATTGCGTAACGTGCTCAAGAACGAATAAAAAAAGAGGGTAAAAAGATACGACCCGAGCCAGGAAATTCAGAATCTTAACTTTTTGGGGCAGATGTCACACAGGATGGAAGTCACCATTAACTTTCGGTATGTTTGTTTCTTTTTCTTTTTCACGGGTTTCCTTTTATGTTTTCCTTTTCGGTTTACCCTTTCCGTCAAAATATTAATATGACCTAAAGGAACCACCGATGCGCCATGTTGTTTGCGTGGGGTTATGGGTTTTGCGCTGGGGTGCGTGTTGGTTGCTATTGAATATTGAATATTGAACCGGTGCGGGTCGTGCGCCGTTTCCTTTATTTTTTGTCTTGGTATTGATCCTAGATCCTCCCAATCTCGGCTTATCTCATTTCGAACTCACCAGATATCTGCAGGTCGACGAGAACGAGTTAAACCGGGGTGGTTATCGATACCAAGACCCGACCGGCAATCTCGCCCGCCTTGCGGTTCTTTATGGAATTCGACCCACTCATCCCCCCACGACCTAGAGCTTGTGTTTGAACACGTGTGCCGATGTCAGAGGCACTGTCCATTCCATTGGATTCCTCGTTGACCCGTGTTCCGTCGTCATCTATCTCATCACTGCCTTTCGATGCCCAGACGACGAATCGGGCCGCGTTCATCTCATCGCCAACAGCTCACCACTCCCTTCTCGCGCGAACCGTGTACTCCCCCAGGATATACCGATCCCTATGTCCTTTATTCGCTTGCCTCGGGACTTGCCTTCGAAACCGCCTTCTAAGTCGGAAGACGAAGGAGATCGTAGGGGAAGCAAGTAGAGTTGACGCTTGCTGTGTCGACTTCTCCCTCCGAGAAACCTGTCCGATCGTCATACTTGTGTTTTTTCTTCTCCCTTCCCTCCTCTTCCCTCTTCCTCCCTTCCTCCTTCTCCTTCCGTCGTCTCTCCTCCCTTTGTCCATTGCGACCCCACCGTCCACCTCATCCCCACACGGTCGTTATTCCGCGCGCTCGCTCCCAAGATTGATTTCGTTCGTTGACTTTGATGATCACGGTCTGGTCGATGCCTTCCTTTCAATCTATCGGCACACCATCTCCCTCAGATCCTCCACCTAGATCGCACGACTTGACATCGACAGGATCTGGGAAGGCTATTGGTGGCGTTGTGGCCCGCCGGTCATCTTCACCCGCAGCACGAACGGAGCCGTCTCGGAGCCAGCACGGACGATAATGAATTGATTAAACAGAAGCCAACCACGGCACCGACTCTCTATTCCCCTCACCCCCACGCACGTTCACGAATCAGGATACGATGCACGGTTTCTATCTCTCATGTCCCGCACCCCGACATAAGGGCGTTAGGGGGACCAAACGCGGCGTCGGGGTGGGAATCGGGCATAGCCAGTCAAGCGATCCGTCCCCGATCTACCGACGCGTGTGTGGACGTGTGTCGCCCCCTATCCTTAACCCTGATCTGATCTGGCGCTGAGGCGTGGACATGGACGTTCTTTGCGACATTTGTTTGTTTTATTGGGTATGTTTTCCGGATTGACCCTGGATGTTGCTGACGCGTTCCTTGGGTTTCAGGTTCCCATCTTTAGGACACGGGACGAAGTCTCTCGGCCCAGCCGACAAATGAACGACCGCGGTACGTGGACCTCTGCTGCGCAAGGCTGTCTTATGAACGTTACACACCCCTTTCCTCACAGAAGCAGATCCTACCCGAAACGACCGTGACCCTGGGAAGGGGGAGAGAAGCGGCAAGCGAAATCACAAAAATACCCACGATACGGGATTTTCCCAATTGTTCTAGTACACGTCGTGTGTGGGATTTGGTAAGGTTATGCAAAAACGCAATTTCAGTAATGCAGATTCCTCGTGGGTTTTATTATGATGGATCGAGAGAGAGAGGGGGTATGTGTGTGTGAGGATTCTCATTTCATTCGCCTCATTCATTCGATTCGCGCCCGTCTGCCATGGTCGTGAAGAGGGGGTGAGGTGAGCATGAGAGAGATTCAGGTAAGGTCTCGTTTTTCGATATATCATGTCACAATGCGGCCTAACCGCGTCTTGTGTTTAGCTCCACCACGAGTTCGACGTCCAGCCCTTCCCTCCCCTTCATCCCCATCCTCCCGTCCCGTCCACGAGGCTCATAGATCCCCGCTGCCCTATCCACACCAAACCGTGAGGGGGAGAGAAAACGAGAATGTGGTATCCCTCGACAGTCATCTTCCGGGATCATTACCGTAGATCTGGGACTTAATTTGGAAGAATGCTAAAAACCAATCTCCCCCGCACGCGCGTATTTTCGAAAAAGAAAAAGAAAACCCTTGAGTTTATAAATCACCTCATCAATACACACGCACTTCTTCACGTACATCATCCCCAGCCGGCTCCATCGCCAAGCGGGAGAGAGAGAAAAAGAAACGGGGAGAAGCAAGGCCAACGGAGTCACGAAATGATGAAGATTGCGGACGAATCACGGGATCCTAATTGAGTTTGAATGGGGGAGAGGGAGGGTTCTTCGGGTGTTTTGCTTTGTTTTGTTTTGTACTTTTTCTTCCGATTTCCCTCGGTTTGGAATCCCGCAATCCGCTTACCTGGGCCTTCCGTGTCAAGTTGCACCTGGGAAACTAACAGTTACTGTACAATACCGACGGAAATGGGGTGAGGTGGGGGTACTATACACCACTCTAGCAAGTAGGTAGTACGTAGTAAGTAGTGGCTTGATGATCCCGATAACTTCTCAATGAATTGGGATCAAACCGTCCGTCCGAACGACCCTAAAAAGCGAAACAACGGCAAGAGTTTTTATTTTTATTTGATGTGCGGTGCCACACGGCTGCAAATCGGACTTCGAGAAGCCTTCTCGGCTTCCTCCATCCGTGCTCTCACGGTAAGTACTTCCACCCACCGTCCTTCTCTTCTCGCTCAAAGCCGTGGGACTCTAAGCTCTAATTCCTATCTCCCTCCCCACGCGTCGTGCTGAAAGTCCCCGGAATCCTAGGATCGGCGTTTGAGTCACACACCCAAAGGTCAAGCCACAAACAAAAGCGCTATAACGTGATACCTTTTCAATCAGTGGACGCACACGTTTAGATAGCACTTTGTACGTACACCGGGACGACATTTGAATACCGCAGCGAATTTCGATCCACACTGGGACACATTATACACCCACCCTCCCACCCCCCTTCCACACGGACCACGGGCGAACCAACCGCTACAGTACCACAATCGGATCCTAGCCAAACGGAAATACGGAGGTGGCAGCGCCTAACCCCACGCTAAGCCGCATCAGCGCCGGAAACCTTGTTGAACAAAAAAAAAAAACTCGCGGCGGTCGACCTGCCACAATATCGCAATCTTGAAGGAGGCCTCTCTCTTCACGATTTTGTTCCACGTCAGCGATCTCCCGATAGGTCGTATGTTTTTGACTTTACGAATTTACCTCGACTGAACCCGGATATCCGGCCGCTCTTAGCGAGTTGTGGGTGTGTTTATCGTCAGCGGAGAGGCGGGAAGGCTCAGGGTTGGGGCAGAGGCATCAATTCCATCATCGAATCATTGAACCCCACGCGCACGAGATGATAGAATCGAGAACCTACACAAAACAGTGATCATCGTTGCGGTCCTCTCCATAACGCAATCGTATGAGGGTCGTGCTCACTGGTCCATTCAAAAAGGCGTATCCAAAATCTAGGCTCAGAGACGCTACATTGTACGAGTGAAAGGGTTCCACTGACCGGGTCCACGTGATCCCGAGCCTCTACACAGATCGGGGAGAGAGAGAGTGAGAGAGAAAAGAAGACCGCGTTCATGAGTAGGCTTCGAAAGTGTAAGAAACGAGTCGAGAAGTTTGATCAAAGATCCGCTCGAGAGAGAAGCGCCCTACCAACGCTGGCCGCCAATGCTTCGGTGCTTCTTCTCTTTGTTCGCCCATGACGGTGGCCATGGTCCCGAACAGCGGTACAGAACCATTCAATAAATCGAAGATCTCTCCACCATCTCTCTCTCTCTTGGTGAGTGACGAGATATGGGGCGCAAAGAATTCGAAGGTCTTGGCACGAGTGGAGAAGGACGAAAAGCGCGCATGGATTGCGCACCGAAGTTTGATATGTACACACCTGCCTTGCCAACTCAACAAGATCAAACCCTCAACGCGGGTATATAATCTCGTAACGTGAACACGGGTCATCATAATCGCGGTGGACTAACCTTACCGAGGGTCGGGCGATTTACCCTTGACGGGGGGGGACTCCACAAACCCTCGTTATTCAAGTTGACAGGTATGACGATTCGCGAAGCCCTGCGGCGCTTCTCGTGGACGAGGGTGTACCGCATGGACCGTACGTCGATCAAACCCGTCAACGATATCGATAAACATCGAGGGTGGATCAGAGAGCCTAGAAGGGAGTCAGCGGACCACGGAAGAAGATCACCACCCCAGTGGACACGAGAGGATCGCGTCGGTCAATTCAGACCACGTTGATATTGCTTCCCCATCGTCCCATTGCACGCGCAAGGTCCTCGTTCCAAGGGTGTTACGGTAGGATCTGTGTAAGAAGAATCCAGAGGGATGAACTTCTAGCGCATCCTGGGTAGATCACCCGGTCCTCCACTCCCCCCCCTCTCTCCACCCTTTTGAACTATCCCTCAAACGTGATGAAGCACAAGGTTTTTCCTAGATCGAGAAAATCCCATTGTACTTGGGAGAGATCACGCATGTGGAGGGTGGTGGTGTCATGTGCAAAGAAGAAACGAGGGGACGAAGGAGGAGCGTGCATTGTGGCCGTTGCAGGTGGTCAAATACGGAGGAGTCGGTTGGAAAAAAGTGTGGCTCCTCGTTCTCCAGCGGTAAAGCTTGTACGTTCAAATTGACAAGAACAATTGAATGATTCCGAAACCCAAATTTCTGGCATCACCGGGGCTTGGGTATGTACGAGAGATCCTTTGTGGGTTCTCCACAGATCCCCCCCGGTCTCGTCGGTACGCTCCGAGCCATCGTCTGTTCTTCCCCTCCCCTCCACGTCCAGTTGATCGACCCCACTCAATGAGATGGAAATCGGATTCCAGGAGAGGGATAACGGCCCTCACGCAAGATGATGCCGATTCGAGAACGAAGCTAAGACGTTTCTCGTTCGCGTAACCCTGAGCCCGTTCCGACCGATGGGGATAGAGATTTGTGATGATAGTAGGAGAAGACCGTCCGAAGCCGATGAGAAGGGAGAAGGCCGAGCAAGAACGAGAGTGAACGACAGAGAGGAGAGCTGAAGGGCGGATACAGCCTTTACATTCGATCAATTACATAAAACCTCAATCTCGCACCATCAAGCTCTCAGTCTCTCTTTTCTCAATTTGCGTTTCCCAACTTCTTCTTTCCTTCTTTCGCCACCAGTTCCCGAGAGAAGGAAGATCGAAACTCGGCCGGAAGGAGAAAAAAAAAGAAGGTTTTTCCGCCGAGATCTTGGGAAAACCAAACCGGATACAGAAAAACTCAATGTGACGACGTGACAGTTTTCAAATTCAAACCACAGTTCGTGGTTACTTTTCTCGCCTTCCTTGTGGTTGGTTTGGCGGACCGGGCCCGGGAGATGGGCTTACTTCAAATCCCGATGCTTCCTAATTGGACACGCCCAAAACCGTGTTCAACGGCCTCAAGGCCTCACGCGGCCCACACGCGTCTTCCTTACATCTCACCCCCCTTCACATACCACGGTGTATACTGTACTATGTAACAACACTGGATCACGGAAAAGAGAGGAAAAGTCACCACTCGGACTGATTACGTCTCAACTCCGATGGGGGCCCACCAAATGGTTCTAGGTGTTCTGATCCTCTAGCTCATATCCGCATAACCTCGAGGCAACTCCCTTCCATCTGCGCCCCCGGGATGACTCAGACTTGAGCGGGAGCCCGGTGTATACGGACGTTTCGCAGTTGGAGGAGTAGGATGCTGTTATCGTGAGCTTGAATCCCCCCACCCCTTACTTCTCTAAATCACATTTCATCAGAGGAGGCTCTGGCCAGGCCAGCGCGCGTGGTCATCTCACACTCGCGCCGGCGGGGTCATATGTTATGAGCTTCTGGCCAATCCCCGGAGTCTCTAGGTTAAAGTTTCTCACCCGTTTCTCTATCGCCCGTTCCGATTCACAAACGCCCCTCGATCTGTAACGCGATCCAACCTTCACGCGTACGTACATGGTACATAGCCTTACGGTGAATCGACCGCCGTATTACCAGATCTCCCGAGATTCAAGCGCAGCACCCACCTACATCATCCTTCATATGTCGTACTTTGGGTAGTAGCAACAACCATGTCCTGATCTCTCTCTCTATCTCACACACCTCATCGCGCCCAATTCGGATTGTCAAATGGGCGGTGCCGGTCAACTCACACACGTTAGCGTTCATGACTCTCGTACGTACGAGTTAGAAGGGGGGGGAGCGAGCAGGGTTTTGATACCCACGCTAACGATCGACGACATAGCCACTGATATATAACCTCAGGGTTCTATGCACAATATAATCTTTCCGTGTACTGTATACTACCAGCTTCGCTCACGAGGGGGGGGGATGTGGGTTAGATCTCTCGGAGTTGGATGTGGCGTGAGGGTCTCAGGCACATCGATATCTCCAGCAAGGGATTTTCGATCTCTTGAACCCGTGTACAATCCACCATCTGCGTGCGTCCTCGGAAGTGGGACCGTATTCCTCCGACGCCCATCTCAATCCTCTGATACCTATAGTAGCTACCCCCATTCAAAAAGTATCCTCATGACCCTGGGTTCAGTTCATTGCGAACGATGTATCATCGATACTGCGGCCCTTTCTCCGATGATCTCGTTCCTCATTCAAGGAGTTGCGAGGAGGGAGAACGTAGGTAGGAGCACACACCCCGGAGTTCGGGCTACTTTCCATCCGTCCTCCATATTGCGACTGGTTCGGTGTTTGATCTCATCAATTTCAGGCGATTTGGAGATCCCGAGAACTCACTCTAGTCCTCATTCACACGCAAACATACACACGCCCCATTTCGCCAAAACCCCGGCGATCTCAGGGTAGGTAAGCATGGGGAGAGAGGGAGGAGTGGGTCTGTTATATGCCACAGCATTGAGAGTAATGCGTGAGTAATGCGTGAGGGGGTGTGCGGCCATCATGCCGCGAACCTAAGGCTAACTGGGTGGTACATGTTTCCCTTCCACCTGTTCGGTTTCACTCTCGCCTCAAATCCGACAGCCGCTGCACACGACACTGTGCCTGATGAGTAACCGGGTTCTTCGAGTCTATCGGATATACCGATTTTCCATGATGGCACACGGGTCAATCGGTAACTTGTTAACCAGTAAGCGGGATAAAACATCCCCCCCACACCCCACACCTCCTCATCGAGGCGAAAGACACGTCGGATCAAGTTAGTTATACGGGATCATCATACTCCCCCGCTCACTAGGACTGATGGACTACGACGATTACTAGATCTCGAATAGGCTCGTTCAACCCGCCCCGCCCCTCCGAGATCCTCTCACCACCCAACCTCTCCTCGACACGATCAGATCGGATCTTCATTAACAGTTTACTCACAAGAGCGCGGGTGCCATTCCAAGTGAACCCGTACATCTAGACCTCATACGGTACGAGGACGCGGAGCGAACGCTATACCGAACATCGCCTACGGCTGCGACCAAGTCGTAATCCGACGATCATCCGGTCATTTGTAATCAGCTCCAAAATCGTAAGATCCCGACATGCGTTGATGTCCCGATGTTTTTGCAAAGATCGTAGAGGGGGGGGGGGGGATGGAAGGGGTACCCACCCAGGCACAAGCGTGCGTTAAGTGGAAGGTCGGAACGGCTTCAGGGGGAGATGATTGGGAATCGGGCGGTTTGCTTCAGGTACCTATTCAAGATAACTGTATATCGGTAACCGGATAAGGGTATAACCACGGAAGAAGGGATAAAAGGAGACCGAGGGAAAACTGGAGGAGGAAGAGGGGAGGCAAAAAAAAAAACAACACGAGTTGAGGCAGGGTAAGGGAGGTACACTAAAAAAAAACTCTCCCACGGGGCAAGAACCATTTAGTTTCGTCAGATCTCAGAGTTTTCGGGTCGCCGTGTACACGCTTGAGTTGTATAACGTTGTCAAGCCTAACTTACGATGCAATCGGAGGGAGCAAAAAAGTCCACCGGTGAAGGATTACAGAAAGAGGACGTTTCGCATCCGACGCCGCGCCGCAACCCTCAAAGTTCATTTGAGATGAATGGGCAAAAGTTAGCACGCGTGGGAAATATCTGGGTTTTTGATGTAACGATCGCCTGAAGAGAATTAACAGGGCGCGCCAAAAAGTGAGAAGGGGAAGGGGAAAGAAGGAAGAGTGGGGAGGAGGAGGGGGTGGGAGGGGGGGATCGTATCCCACGGCCGCACTGTTCAAAACCGAGGTCAAGGGTTTAGATGTACTCTTTTTAGGATCAATACGAGTCTCAAAGGTCCTAAGGGTCCAGAAAAAAAAAACGACACAAACCCTCTCCCATGATCTCATCCTTTACGGAGCCAAAGGAAAAGGAAGGTGACCGCGCACGTTATAAAGGGAGAAGAGTAAAAGTGATTGAAAAAAAAAAAAAAACAGAGAGGCTTCGGTCATACGCTTTCTGGGTAGTGATAGTAGAGGGATTCGCGAACACACACCACCCACGTCTAGACTCTAGACTCCCCCATTTGACGAGAGCTCCCCATCAAAACACGAGACGGTTTCAACACAACACGGATTTCCTTGGCCCCGGATGGATAGATTGAGGTGGGAATAAACATACCGTCGTACTAGGTCACCACTTTAATATTCCTTACGGCACTGACATACAGATGACGAGCGAACCAGGCGACAGACAAAACGATTACGACTGAGTATGATATTGATTTCCCTCTTCTCAACACAGGTAATATCATCTACCGAATGGGGCCCACCCTACGACCCGTGAGACGAGAGTTACAGACAAACCAAGGTACAATTCTCGGTTACAATATAAAACAGTGTCCCGGACCCCCGTCGGAGAGGAACATGTAAACTATTTGATACCTGATAGTATTTCTACTTTGACGAGAAGGGAAGAGAAGGAAGATGAGCGACAGAGATAGGGTACCGGTATAATGCGACTCGAGATGGAATGTGGTTAGGAAAACATTGGCGAAAGCTGGTAAGAATGATGCGGGAGGGTATGAAACGGGACAAATATAAAGGGGAGAGGGAAAACATGGTAGGGAAGTCGAGGATAACAGAACAATGCAAAGAGAGAGAGAAAGAAAATGTAAATATCAATGCGCGACAGAGTAAAAAAGGTGAGAAAGGGTCCAACATATCATAGCAAGAGGAGAACATTGATCGACTCCTTGACGACGGTGACAGATACCCGTACCGACGACAAGGGGGAATGATGTGAGGTGTCATTCGACAGCAACGGGGAGGCGGACGTGGAGGGGGGAAACATAGGAGCATATCGACGAGGTGGCCACGGGTTGGGATGGGTGAACGCATCAAGCGAGTACTTCATACAAGGAAGACGAAGAAAATTTGAATGGGTTCATGAGGTGCCCTGTTGATCAAAAAATATGAGTTACATGTCCACTCCCATAGCAACCAACCGTCGACGATGAAAGTGTCGACGGAACGAAGAATGGAGACCCACATAATGGTTTAAATATCCCGCCGGCAGCGACAGTTGCGGTTGCTGAGACGACTGAGCGGCACATAAGCCCTTGCCGCCATCAACAGCCGGAAGGAGCAAGGGGGTCTCGTCGTACACCTGAGGCTGACCATAAGGGGGCACGCCAGACAAGTGATGGGTATCAGGGTAGCACATGTCCGAGGGTACCATAACATTTGATTGTGCGGGATAGAGCCGTTCGTGGCGTGGCACAGGCGAGTATCCAGTGGTATACTCATACTGACAAAAAGGGGTCAGGCGCGCTGATTACGTGGACGATAAGGGAACCAACTCACGTTGTTGTAAGTAGGGGAGGGCAATGAGCTGCCGGTGCTGCTCAACGACTCGATGGGGGATAGCTGTGGTGACGAATAGGGGGACTCCGGGTATGTAAACCGATACTCGACGGAGAGAATCAAATAACCCTGCTCGGGGACGCTTGATGACTCCGCGGCCGATCCAGAGTGTTGATAAATGTCGTGGATAATTGAATACCTGGCGGGATCTGTGAGAGGGTGGGTGGTTAATCCAATGAAAGCACGTTTCGGGAACACGAGACGGGAAAAAATTACTTACCATGGTTTTGACAAATTGTACTCCAAAAGCTGGGTACCAGTGGGGCGGTGTAGTAAAAGGTACAGTCGATGTCCGACGGCCCGGCGTCGACTGAAGTACTGAGCAAGTTGACATCGGCCGTCTCGCTGTGGATGGCTTGACCATCGCGCAGGACAGTGAAGAACGAGTGAGCCGCCATCGACGAGCGGGAGGTGAAGGTAACGGTGGGGTCGATGACAGAGATGGGCCGGGGCTGCGAGTGATGGAAAGCAGAGGCTGGGAAGGTGGAGGACATTGGCGATGAGGCGGGGGTGTTAGAGGGAGAAGAGCGAGGCGAATAATCGGTGACACCCTCCGGCAATATCTCGATAGCGACTACGGTCCTGGGGGTCTCCTGATAATCGTATCCGGGAGTGGAATCCGACGATACCGCCGCGGTCGAACCGCTAGACCCAGCGTCCTCGATACTGAAACTGCCATTGGAGAGATTCTGGAGGACTACGGACGAGAATAAATCAGATAAAATCAGGGGAAAAGGATGCGGAGGCGATTCGACATACGCTGCTTGCCCTGGTGGGTGTCGCGCAATTGTTGGAGTCGACTGCCGACTTGCTTGGGGGTTCTATGTTTGCCCGTCTTCTTGAGGATGTATTCAGAGATAAAGCGGTTCCTGTTAGGGAATCGGCCGAGAGATTTGGTTGCTCGGGGGTTGGAGGGTTGATAGCGAGAGAGACCTTGGAGCGGGAAGGATGAGATGAGGGTGGAGATAACGAGGGAGATGGAGGACGGACCTTCGAAGAGAGCAACTTCAAGATATGGAGGCCATACTGCCTCGGTTTTACCTTTTAGTGTTTTCCAGCTCTTGCGGCCGGTTATCACAGAATGGCAGTGAGGGTAACTCTTGTCACCCGGGGAGAGGACGTGGAGAGATTCTTTGGGGCAGGACATGACTGGAGAGGAGGGAGGAGGGATGATGAGATTGGAGGGACGGGAGGCAGGGTGTTATATATACCTCGAGGGGTGTGGGAGATGTCTTGGACACATTATACCAGAGCCTCGCGTCTTTATGTGGGTGACGGAAGGAGGGTAAAGATTGGATTCAGACGCGCGAAATATGTGGACAAACCAACAATCGGTCACCTCCGTTTCTTGTTTCTCTCTCCCCTTCAACTCCATCCCTCCGGCTTCTCAACCGTCCCCGACACTTGTTCTCCCGTACTCATCCTACCTTTCTTCTCTCCCCGTCTCTTCTCTCTTGCTCGCTCGCCACCCCCGCCTCTAGTCCACTCAACCTCCAGGTTCCGTCGGCGTTGAGTAATTATTTGTAAATTGAACAGAGCGCCAATTTCGAAAAAGTAATTATCAACCCCCTCGTCACAGGCGTGATCTATGGTCACGCCGCAATGTCACACACCAACAAATCGAGATTGCAGATCTTCTCTCACACTGATATTTCCGCAGAGAAATAAAATAAAAAAACTTGGGAACAAAAAAGACCGAAAGCTTCCGGAGATCCCCGTGTTCCTTCACACCAAACTGGCGTTGGGGCTTCCTCTCTTCTCTCTCGCGATGTTGCGAACCCTTCGTTTCGGAAAACAACCGATCTCAAGCCGTCGGCAAGTCCACCTTTCTGATAAATGCAGAACACAACGCGTGCAGTACGGCCCTCCCTCCCGCAACAACATCCGCGGCCGCCAGCAAGTCGATTCCGATGATTGCCTCTTCTTCCCCCAGTGGAGCCCAACGGTTGTTCTCAAACGCTTGGCCTCCTAAACAGCCTGTCTTTGTTCACTGAGACACGTTTCGGAGGGTAACCCAGCTGTTCTCTGCAGAAACGCCTCCCGTCCGAGAACCAGAAGGCGGTAGGTAGTGCGCATGAATGCATGCCCTCTGCCTCCGACCCTGCGCCGGATACTCATGATTCTCTCTACCCTCGCGCACGGAACGTCTACATGCTACATAAACCCATTTGTCGCATCTGAAAAGAAAAAAGAAAAGAAAAGGAAAAAAGATGCCGCAGAGTTACCGAATACATTGCCCGTTGGCGATGATGGGCATCAGCCTTCTCCGCTATACCATCTATATGCAATCCGCCGGGAACAGACCTCGTGGCATTGGGGAACTTTCCGCACGTAATGAACTCAACAGTTGCCGCCGTTCTAGAGGACTTATTGAATGTATGTATGTATCTTGAATCTCGGTAGGAGGGGCATTGATACGGCGGGTATTCAGATTCGGTGCCCACACCCACTCCACGCTTACACTATAACCTAGTATGGAGAAACCTCCCCGTTCATATCAGACAGGGTTTTAATTCCTTGGTGGAAACCTTGACCCAACCGAACCGGCGGTACAAACTCTGCGGACCCCAATGTAGGCAATGTACCGATGGTCCTTGGCTCGGCATTTCCCCTCCCCCCCTCCACATTAACGGCTATGCGCTCATTCCTTCCTACTTTCGCTGCAAATCGACCAAACGTAAAAATGACACTCACCCAGATACCGCACCGCGCGAATCCATTCTACCACCCGCGGAACCAATGTGCTTCCCAACACTCCCACAAAAATTTCGCATTCTTTTGTGTCCACCGCCTGATACTTTACTTTTCTGGTCATGTTCTTGTTCTATCGGGTCAAAAGAAGCTTTTTCGATGACGCGACGACTGTCATTCACGTTATCCCCGTTTTGCGTCCCAAACTACGCTTCCCCCCTTCTCCCTTTTGTCAATCCCCTTTGTGCTCATGTAAGTTTCATATATCCTCAGGGTTCGTTTTCGGTTTCGGTGGGACGTCAGGCGCAGATCCCTGACGGTGGGTGGGGGGGGGGGGGTCACGGGTGCATTTCTCCCGGCTACATCATGGCGAGAAGATGGAAACGTTGCCGTGTCACGTCCACAACACGACGTGCGTCGGGCGTTGACGCCCTATTGCCGGCGGGACCAAACCACAGCCGCCAATGGGACACTAAAAGGCGTGTACGACGGGCGCGTCAGACGACGACACGACACGGGTGCAAATGTGGCCAGCCGGCGGTATATTGAAGTGATGGAGACAGAGCGGTGCTTGTTTTCTGGAAAATCATCCGTAGCCGGCGGCGTCGCTGTTGGCTGGGGATTAGCGGCGAAGAAGGAAAAAAAAGGAAAGACAGTGGGAGTCGATTTTCCCTTTGGGAAACATCAGGGACCCTTACCTTCGTTCACGACCCCATGCCAGACCCCCCAACCTCGATCTTTGTGGCTAACTTACCGCCGGCCGCATACAGTCATTCTTACATCACCGTAGCCGTTACCGTCGGGTCGGAACCACTTGTCATAACCGGCAATAGATTCGTGCCACAATCCTCCTGCTCTCTCTCTCCGTTCCTTCCCCCGCAGTTAACGTACATCGTGTTGGGACCGTTGAGCAGGTAGAGAGCACCCGGGCGATGAGGATCGAGCTGAAAAGTTGCAGACGTATCAGAGGTTTGATTGATGAAAATCGATGTTTAATCATCCCCATCGATAATTCCCCAGAAAAATCGAACGAGTGCGGGACCATTACAAGCATACGGGAGATTCACTTGTTGTGTCTGATCGCACGCTCAAGTTGTGCACTCCCGAGGTGTTGCGCTCGTGCTTGCTGTCAACCGGTCACTTTTCTCGAGGCAGTTGAGACCCCGATTTTTCATTCTCCTAGGGACCAGAAACTTGTCGAGAGCCTGTTCCTCGCCTCAAAGCCTTCATGCTGCACGCCGTGTCGCCTGTATACATGGGCTCATCAGGGTATCAGGACGTGGAGACAGATGAGGTGCATGATGTTTTATCATTAGCATGTGATCTGACCTTCACCTCCCCTCGTTCTGGATTTGTTCAACGGGAGAAATAACGAGCGAACAGTATTCAGTGC
>Ga0307515_10009053_pt1 | contig 19319 bp, 15 predicted proteins | sample 17_EM_MG_FD_194513 | JGI IMG/M metagenome (GOLD analysis project Ga0307515, IMG submission 194513) | Populus trichocarpa ectomycorrhiza microbial communities from riparian zone in the Pacific Northwest, United States - 17_EM | ecosystem: Host-associated > Plants > Roots > Unclassified | place...
ACAAGTAAATTATCATGGCTAAGCACACGTGGAATAATAATATATAAAGCATGATCAAGACAACAATTCCAATTTATAATAGAAACCCCAACACTAAAAAAACATATGAAAAGTAGTGTTGAAGAGAAAAAGAGAAGTAATAACGGCCATTAGACATAAATATTTTATGTAAGATGTTCCACGAGTAATCGCTATGCAAAAAAAAAAAAAAAAAAAAAGTGAAATTCAAAATAAACATCGTTCAGCTAATTGTTGCCGAGTATGATTGAAGACAAGTTTGCTTGAATATTTAGACGTGGTGGTGGAGTTTGAAAATTTGGGTTAAAACACTTCCAACAACAGTAGGCCATGTGACCAGATTTTCACAAAATTGACACAACAAACTATTGTTGCCATGACCACCACTAAGCAGTGTTCACGGATACGGGCCCAAATATTCGTGGGCTTGGGCTTGTCATTAGAGAAAACATATGCGGAGCTTTTTAACAAAACAGCCCTTTAAGCGTAGCCTGAAACAATAAAAGCAACCCATTAGGCAAAATGAAATCCCACGTCGTCGTTTCTAATTCAGCTAACAATCCAAGAAACCCTAGATATATACTCGCTGCATAAGAGCAAGTAACGCACGCAAAACACCTACCTGATTTCCCTTACCACTTCCCTGCAGTAGCAGCAGCCTCTTTCCCTCTCCCTCCCCTAACACCGCATCAACAGATCCAATGGTAACCCTCTATTTCTCTACAAAATTATTCAAATCTCAACAACTATACGTTTCTCTTCACAAATCCAATTGAACTAACTTTTGTTTTCTATGGTTTGTGTAGGCACCGAAGAAGGAGAAAGCACCGCCACCATCATCGAAGCCAGCAAAATCAGGAGGAGGGAAGCAAAAGAAGAAGAAGTGGAGCAAGGGAAAGCAAAAGGAGAAAGTCAACAACATGGTTCTCTTTGATCAGGCTACTTATGATAAGCTTCTCTCTGAAGCTCCCAAGTACAAGCTTATCACTCCTTCTGTCCTCTCCGACCGTATGAGGGTACAGTAACGTTTTTCTCGAAAGCTTACGTCTTTTACGTATTTTAGTCACATCAAATCGTGGGTTTTTTTCGTTTATGATTATTTTAGGATATTTTAGTTACTGGGTTTACGACTAAGCGTATAGCACTAACGTATCCGTTATGCTAATTTCACTGAAAATCTGTCGGATTCATGTCCGGGAGGATCTTAACCGTTGAATTTGTGGGATCTATCGTTCAATAAATGATTTATGTCGATAGAAGTCATGTAAAATTAGCATTATTTAATATCTACACTCACCAAAACATTTGCTCTGAGCAGTGTGATGGGTGGGTCCAACTTGATGGCGTGTTTAGGGTATATGACATAAATCCCGAGGAATGTTGTTGTTCTTGAAGTAAACCTTCTGATTTTCTACAAGCTGTTGCCATTTTAGGGAATAAAAAGTTTTAGTTTTTGGTAGCAATTTTTGGAGAATTATTGTAAGTTGTAATGGTAATGTGGTGGAAGAGTTTGAGAGAATGTTTAAAATCATGGATAGTTAATAAAAAGTTACAGTTACTCAAAATTATCATGAATTGGATTGTTGTTGATTAGGTGTATAGGTCCTTTTTTATTCTCATTATTGTGACATTGTTCCTGGTGTTGTTTTATTTAGTTGTGACAATTGGATCGGTGTATTGGTTAGCTTATGTGGAGCGTATATCATGTATATTTTTTGTATTTTGGTTGTCTTTGAGATTTAGATGAATGTGGAATTCTGTGCCTCAAAAGTTTCTGTTCTGTGGTTATAGTTTTATTTTTTCCGTAATGGTGTCAAGATCTGTAAACTATTATACATGCCTTGGAATATTCTCATTGGTGAAAGTGCATCAAGTTTGGTTGCTGATCTAGTAATGTGTCTGTCTACCTTGGTCTATTGGTATGGACTAAGAGACTTTTGGCTACATAATTATAGGTGCACCATGATCCTTCTTATCAACAGTAGGATCAGGATTCAAACCCAGGTTATTAGGTACCTTGCCAAGTGCTTTGGTCAGTTTAATACCTAACACTGATCAGTCATACATTGATGTGCACTGTCTGCTACTTTTTACAATAGAGTTCAGGCTACAAGCTAGGTATTCAGCACTTGTATATTCTTATCATTTTGACTTTTGAGGTTCATGTTTAAAGGTTTTTGTGTAAAATTAACATCGACCATAGAGCAACAACTGCTGTACGCTTAATATGATATAACTGTGGCCTTGTGTATTCTACTTGGGCATTGTTTTCTTAAATGTATTTTATTAGCCTGCCAAGTATTAAGTATGAATGTCTAACCCTGCTTTCGTGTTTTATTTAATTTTGTGTACATGTATCATTTGATTTTGTATTTTAATGTACCTTGCAGATTAGTGGATCACTTGCGAGGAAGGCAATTAGGGAACTGATGGCTAGAGGTTCTATTAGGATGGTCTCTTCTCATGCAAGCCAGCAGATTTACACCAGGGCAACCAACACCTAGGTGTCTTATTGTATTTGGGGTTATTTAGTTTTCAGTAGCATGTTGCTGAGCTTCACTGCTATTACTTTTTATTCATGTGACTGTGATAACAATCTTTAGAAGGTTCCTATCTTTTGTGCTGAATGAATTTTTTCAGGGTTCTTGAGATGTTGGTTTTGCATCTTTAGATTATTTTCTCCCATGCGGTATGCACTTCTTGTTCCACTGGTTTTGGTCTTCTGTGCATGGCATTGCATTCTGCTGCCTTTTGTTTTCAGGTTTTTTGGCTGTTTGTGGAAGTCGCACTGTTAGTTTAGAAGTTAATTGTTTTGATAAAGAAACCTTTTCTTTGGTGTTTGGTAAGCTGCTCAAGATATGTATGTTCGTTTGCCAACCTGCAGCGTAGAGAGTTTCATGGTTTTGAATATTCAGTTATGGAGGGTAGCAGAAAGGGTTTCGCTAGATGTGACTAGTAGAATAGTATTTGTTGCCTCTCCCTCCAAGGTTTTATTAGTTTAACTATTATGAGACCAGAATTCGCTGCATTAACCAGTCCTGATGTAGATTGACGATGTCAAGTAAAACAAGACTCGCAAAAGCTGCTTCCTAAAGGAGGTGGGATGGCAAAATTACCCAATGGATAGATGGGATGGTATGAGGGTTATTTTCCAATTACATAAATAGAAAATAGGGATATGGGGCTCGGCAGCATCTTTCCTGTCCCATTGAGAAACTCATCTCTCCCGTTTTTGGTATTTCATGAAGTATATTTGTTCAACAATGATCTTTTAACTTGGATTTGTTGCTATGTAACTTTATATTTTGATCATTGTATTCAATCAATTAATTCTGTTGTAGTAAAATTCAATAAATGGACTTGATTATATTATTGCATTGTGTTAACAATTGATTGTTATATTACCAAAAAAAAAAAAACAATTGATTGTTATATTGTAATTATAATAATGCATATAATTTTTTTAATAGTTAGGAATCTTAGAATTTTTCCCCTGTACCGAACCAATAAATATGAGGTGGGGATGAGGAGGTATAATCCGATTATGCAACAGGGTCCCTATACCCAAATGCTAATATGGCATTCTACGGTAAGGCTCGTGCTGCCTAGCATAAAAGTTGACTGCTTTCCTTCCTCCAAAATGGTCCCTCTTTCATGCATTAATTTCCAATTTTGTTTAGCACATCCCTAATCTTGAGATTTGTGGCATGGGACAGCTTAGGGATGGTTTGTAAATGACAATTAAACTGAAAAAAGTCATCTTTCACAGGTTCAACTTTCAGAATTGGCAATACTTTGTTTTCTGGTTCTTCTATACAGGGCCCCGGTGAATTTTCAAGGCAGTTTGTGGACGAAATAGGAGGGGTCAAGATTTGATAAATCTCAAGTGAGTAGGACTTGTTCTCATAATTCACTAGCATGCCACGTGAAATCTTTCCATGGAGCCTTTTGCATTTAGCTTTTGCTCGTGTATTCTTGTTTTTGAGTGCTATCTCTTATCAGTCACTACTGCATGGGACTCGAACAAAATTGGCCTTGGTTCCTTCCTGTCATCAACCCACACCACATCCATGGCGGAACCAATCCAGTCATTTGATTCCACCTATGGAAAATAAAAACGATCAATCAAGTTGATAAACTTTAACCCATGTCCTGTTTGTTTGCTGAAAAATAATTCTTTTTAAAAAATGAATTTCAGAAAAATAAATTCCAGAAAAATAAATTATTTTACGAATAGTGTAATGGAAAATAAATTGGAAAATACTTTCCAGTATTTGGTTATGTGATGAAAAATGAGCTGAAAAATAACTTATTAATGTTTTATTTATTTTCAAGTTTATTAAAATAATGAGGAACAAATCTTACAAATTAAAAAGTTCAATGAGAATGAAATATAATTTCATAAGTTATCTTAAATAAAATAAATAATAATCAAAATAATAGAGATTAAATATAAAAAATAAAAAAAATTAAAAGATGAAGAAATTAAAATAATAATAATTAACATTTCATAAATTATTTCAAATAAAATAAGTAACAATCAAAAGAATAAGGATCAAATTTGATAGATAAAAAATTTCAAGTAAAAAATAATAAGGGAAAAGCAAATAACAATTATAAAAATAAGGACCAAACTTAATATAAAAATTAAATTTTAAGGGATGAAATTGAAAAAGAAATATTCAAAACAAAATATATATAGCAATCAAAAGTTTGAGGACCAAATTTGATATAATCAGCAAATAATATGATATTTCTAATTTTTTCACAATTTCCGGAAAGTGTTTTCCGTCCAAAATAAAAGGAAAACACTTTCCTGGAAACCAAGACAAATTTTCATTTGACTGGAAAGTGTTTTCCGTTGACCGGAAAATATTTTCTGTTGACCAACTTTTCTAATGGCAAACAAACACAGGAAAGTTTGGAAAATAATTTCTCAGAAACCGCTTTCCGAAAAATAAATACCCCCTAGTTTAGTTGGTTTTTCTTTTTCTTGTTCTTGGTCTTGATACAAATACAAAAAGAATAAGGGATCATTTAGCATATATCTCGTGTAACAAATTAATTATTATATACATAGAGAATTAGATAAAATGGATCCGTCTTTTTATTCTCCCCGTGCATAAAATTTGTCATAAACTACCATTTTGATTAATGAATATATAAACAACTATTATATTATCATCAACAAAAGAAAGTCAAACATAATAAGTAAAGAAGATGAATAGAAAGAAAATGTGATGGATCAATGTATTACACACACACACACACGGATCCCATGAGTAAAAAATCAAATACAAGGTAATAACTCAATATTCTAGACTTGGTAGAATGTCAAGCCCAGATGACATGAGTTTCACTTATTTCTAGACTCAAAATCTCTAGATTTAACTACACACTAGGTCCAAGTACATGCAGGTCTAAAGAGATATTTGACCTAACATTCTTAGGTTCAACCATGCACTAGGTTCAAATACATGGGTCTAGCGAGGTGTTAGACCCAATACTCTTGGGTTCAACATGCGCTGAACCCATACACATATGAGTTTGGAGAGATAGCTATCAGGAGGAGATGACGTTCCAACCCCTCCATTCAAGAATTTGACAACGTTCAGAGGATATATATATATATATACCCTCTAAACCACTCACGTAAAAGGGTTTACACTTTTCCTATTCTCTAAAATATTCTTACTCTTATTTTCAAAGCATTTATCATACATAACTAAGAAAAAACACTCAAAGCATTTATCATACACAACTAAGAAGAAACACTCTTGTTCTTAGAATTAAAATCTCATTCTCTCATTTATATTCAATCTTTTATTAAAACTTACTGACTTTATCATCGAAAGGGTCCCTAAATCCCAGTAAAAAAGACTGTTTTGCAAGTCTCAGGTCTTCTATCACCAATCATCAATTTCATGAACTATAGAGAAAGGAATATTGAAGTGAATGTGTGATTACTCATTATTCAAACACTTAAAAAAACCTTGTTATTGAGCATATTATATTATTGGAACATTATCAATTGACACCGTCTATGGAGAACTGATAAAAAAGCCATCAACTGTTCTTCCTGAATTGGTTTTTGACATCCCTAATCGCTATTAATGGCAAACAATCAACATACTCCTGGGATGGAACGTGTCATAGACCTTCTTGTAGTTGCTAGCATGTCTGCTCCATAAGAGTTTTAACAACTCATCAATCAGGTGCAAGCCCTTACCCAAGCTGTCTTGGCATCCCAGAGACAACCTCAGGCCTTACCACCCCAACAAATCGATCTTAGCACATAAGGTAGCCACCTCAATCCCAACCTCTCAACCACAAGCATTCTTCTCTGCCAGGAGAAAATTGCACTATCTAGAAGAAGCTAAGCAAAATGACTTGGAAAGCGTTCCACCTTGATAATTTCTTTGTCTCTCTAGAGATCGTTCTCTTAGACTTGAAGCTCTCTCAATAAGCAGTTACTTTATATGTGATCTTTTTAGCCACCACATGATTGAAGTAAGCTATCAATCTCGCTGTTCCACACAAGAATTCTCCAGCTCCCATAGCCTATTACATAATGATCAGGAAGAAGCATGACTGATAAATACTTCCAAGATAAGGTCTATAACTCATGAGATAAAGGGATCACCTTTATCTAGGCGAGTTGCATACCCTCATCCTAAAAAGTACGTCTCTATAAAGATGACTTTGGACAACTATGATGGTCTCGTGGATCCACGAGAACATGTCCAGAACATGCGTAGCAACCTTGTGCTGGTCATCCAAGATAGTAATGCTATATGCAAGATCCTCCCTACGACCTTTAGAGGGTCAGCACCAGCTTGATATAACAATCTAAAGCCAAGATTTGTCATGGGTTTTTATGATCTTTATGCTAAACTTGTGTCACAATTTAGCACCAGTAAACTCACCAAGAGAAGCTCCACATAACTCTTCGGCATTACTAAATTAGGAGGAGAATCCACTAAGGCATTTTTGAATAGGTTCAACAAAAAAAATACTCAAGATAGAAGAATTAATTAAGCCAGCAACCTCAAAGGCTTTGATAAGAAGAGTAAGAAAATGTTCTATGTGGAAGGATTTGTATGCTCTACTAGATTCAAACCTGTTGAAGGTAAAGCTAGCCATGGAGAATCATGTAAGGGTAGAGGAAGCCAACATATTAAGGTATGAACCTCATTGTATAAGGAGGATGAGAATGAGAAACCTTTCAAATATAATCGTTCTCCTAGTAGAGATAATAATTTCAAGAAAGGTTAGCAGGTTACAGCAGCTTGAATTGTTAAGGATGTAACATGAATAATCCTTTTTTCAACTACTAATTTTATTAATAAGCAAACTTCAAAAGTAATTTTGATGTTCAAGTTGTTTTCTTAATTTTTTTCACATTTTCAATATTAAATTGATGCAAACAATATATCTTTTATTTTTGTATATATATATATAAGAAATTAACTTTAATTGACATGTAAGCTAGGCGAAGGATGTCGCATATTCTTAATTCAAGAGAATTTTGCTAATCATCTACTTATCATTATTACAGTCTAAATAAAATCAATTAATTATGCATTTATGTCTTGGAGGGTGGTAGTGGTTGCTTTTCAAAGTGTTTTTTGCTCGAAAATGCATCAAATATTTTTTTTTCATTTATTTAAAATTATTTTTGACATCAGCATATCAAAAAAATCCAAAATTATATATATAAATTTAAAAAAAAATAATTTTTTTTTTATAAAATATCGTTTAAGATGTAATTCCTAACATTAGGTGTGCACTTGCAGCTTGACAAAAAACCGAGCATATTTTGGTACTAAGACATCAACTTTGATATGGACAGGTGTTTAGTATATGTGGTTTCTATTTATAGCAAGAGAGTGTTAGAGAATAATATAAATCATATCTTAGGACCTAACTTAATAACTTAAGCTTTTGAGTTGAATTGATTCTTTGACATGGTATTAGAGCCTTGATGACCAAACGGTCACGAGTTTGAATCTCACCATTCTTATTTATTTGATAAAAATAAAGCACAAAGTAGTGTGAGTTTGTGCAAGTTTCAAGCCCAAAGAGCTTTCACTTAAGGGGCTGTGTTAGAAAATAATATAAATCATATCTTGGGACCTCACTTAACAGCTTAAGCTATTAGGTTGAGAAAGTTCTTTGATAAAGATAAGGTGTTCAATTCTATTCTTTAGTGTTTCATTTTTTTTAATTTAAATGATATATTTTCTTTTTTTAGTATTTTTGCGTGTTGTTTGAATATATATATAACTTGAAATTATGTAATTCAAATTTCAAACACAATGTCAAGTATCTAAATATAATTTTAAAATTTAAACATTTCTATTTAATAACTACTAGATTGTTCGTTTGCGCTACGCTACGGGTATGATCAATTTTTTTTAATGTAAAAAGAAACATAAAGGAGTAGTTAATGTTTTTCTAGTAGAAAAAAAAATTAAAACCGTGTGAGAGTTGACTTGACAAATCCAAAGACAACCTCAATGACTAGTAATAACATAGTTTGACTAAACAAATTCAAGACATTCTTTTTTTTAAAATATTGAAACAATAACATATTGGATCGACCCTATCAATTCGGGTTAACCTTTCAAATTCACGACTCATGTCATGAGACCATGATAACCATATATAAAGCAAATCAAAACAAATTATAAAACTCAATTCCCAATAAACTCATTGTTGAATGATGAAATTGAAAAAAATCAATCTAGAAAAAGGACTGTAATATTTTAATATAAAAGAGAAAGAATTGATAGTATACGGTAACAATGCCCTTAGAGGGATAAATATTAAGTATAAAAGAATGAGGGGCATTTAGGTAATTTTATATGAGTTGAAAAATATAAATAGGAAGAGAAGAGAGAGAGAGAGAGAGAGAGAGAGAGAGATATTTAAAATTAGAGAGAGAGAACCAGTATGAGAGAAAAAAAAGAGAAGAAGAAAGAAGAAGAGAGTTAGAGAAAATAAGTTTAAAAGGTAAGATTATGTTTTTATGTTTATAATTATTGGTATAAATTAAGATTACGAATTTATTGAAGATTAGGGTTTTGAAGATTATGATTTGGGTTTGATTGAAATATTATGGATTACTTTTTATGGGTAATGGTTTAATTGACTGAAGTTTAGATGATTTTGTTAAGAATAATGATTTTGAGACTAATTGGTTTAATTGATATGCTAGGTGTAAGAATACTAAGAAAAACGCTTGCTGGAAATCTGGATAGTATGGTCTTGAGGTTGAAGATTACGAGATTTCTATTTGGTCCTTTAATTTTAGTAACATACAGTTTAGTCTTTGAACTTTGAAAAAATTGCAAATTGGTCCTTGAAGTATAATTCAAGATTCTGGACATAATTGAGGATGTATTATGGGTAAAATTTCAGTATAGTTATGAATTTATGACATTTTCATTCTTCAATTTGGCAAAATTACAATTTAACTTTGAGAAAATTCCAGATTAGTCCCTAGCTATAATTTCAGTTTTTCATATTGGTTTTGATGAATAATTGAGGTTTATTTATGAATTATTATCAAGTTTTATGTTTTGTTTCCTTTTTAATTAGATTTTAAAAAATCATTTGATTTTTTAGTTTTTTGAGAAAAAGGACCAGTTTGGTTCATAAACATATATGATTATGAGTTAGACCCTAAGATAAGTGTATTAAATAGATTGTATATTCTTTTTGAGTTGTTTTTTAATATGTCTCTTTTTGTATTAAGATAATCCTGATATTCTACCTGCAGGATAGGATTGTCTTCGATATCTGCTTTCGTGTTATTTCTACTTTTGAGTCAGGTGAGTAGATAATTTTTCATATGTTAGAGGATTAATATAAATACTTGAATTATTAATAAGGAATTGATCGTGCTTCTTGGTAATTCTTATATTGTTATTTATTTCTTGTTTATGATTAGATATGATATAAATCATTATGTACTTTTGAATTAATAGCTTTTCATTTTATTGATGTCATGAGTTGAGTCTTGAGATATAAATATATATGTGTGATTATGATATAACATATGGTATATTAGACATAATACCCATGCTAACAGGGTAGCGTTAGTTTTTGTGCACATCGTATCTGAACCCTAGTTAGTCAGGGGAGTCACCAACATGTGGCGACTGATCATCCCACAATACAGAGCGTCATGCTCATTGCATTTTGATTCTCTGACGAGCCTTACCTTATGATATTTTTGTTATGGCTTATTCAAGAAACTTTCCTGTAAGAACTTAAAGTCGTGTGTGTGTGTGTGTGTGTTCCTTATTGTTGTATTACCTCGTGTACATATATTAAACATTATCTACTCACTAAGTTGTCAAACTCATCCTTTCGTTAATTATCTCTTTCAGGCTTATAGCTTGTTAGCAAGTTGTTTTTGTTGGAACTTCAAAACTTGCTCTTTTGGTTGTAATTAATATTTTTCCTTTATGTCTAGTTAATGCTCTACAATTACAATATTTGTATTAACTCTTGGATTAAGATACTTAATTTATTTTATGAAATTAGTTATGTTATCATGTTACGTAGAACTCTGTTTTGTTTATATAAGGAAAACGTTTGTGTGTAAGTTTAAGTTCGCATAGGTATAGAACCCTAGAGGGAAACCTTGTCTATGTGCCAGTCATGGATCCAGGAATCGGGTGGTGACAATGACACAATAAAATGATCGAAGTTTACTTGGGTTAACTCGTAAAACTCGTGATTCGAGTCATGAGACTGAAATAACTTTATATAAAACAAACCAAAACAAATGAAAAGGCCTAATTCATAATCAACAAAATATTGAATGATAAAACAAAAAAAAATGTCAATTAAAAAAATAGAAAAAACACTTGATTCAACCGGGTTAACCCGCCAAACCTGTGACATAGGTCATGAAACTGAGATAACCACAAAGAAAGGAAATCACAACAAATTATAAAGTTCAATTTATAATAAACTAAGTGTTGAATGATAAAATTAGGAAAAAAAATATAGATTAAAAAAATAAAAGGTAAAAAAAAATATTTCATGGAATGGAACTGGAACATCTTGATCGTAATTTGACCAAGAAATCAATTGACATTCAGAGCGAGATGAAATTTGTTTCGAGCTTTTTTATTTTTAAAATTGTACAAGATATTTTAGACAAAACAAAACGAAATTGATAATTTTACTTGAAAAATCTTGAATATAAAGAGACAAAAATGATGGAGGCAATAGACCAAGAGAAAAAAAATCTTGAATACAATGTTTGTCTAAATTTTTATTTTTTTAAATTATTTTTTTTAATATTTTTAAATTGTTTTGATATATTAATATCTAAAATAAATTTAAAAAAATAAAAAAATATATATTATTTTAATATTTTAAAAATACAACTTCTATCGCACCTCTAAACAGCAGGAGATGACGAGCGAGAAGAGAGAAAGATCACATTCAATATTTTAAAGGTATAAAAGAACATGAAATGCAAGATTTCTCGTGAGGATTCACAAACCAATGAAGCCATATTAACCATCAGTGTCAGCATCACTTCACGTATCTCACTCCTATTTCCACCTCCTGAAAGCCCACTTGGTGTGTTTTCTAATGTGATCTTTTATGTGTTATTTCAGTCAAAAGTTTTTTGCATTTTGCTACTTTAGATTCTCGATTCTTGGTAGCTTCTGTTATCTGGGTTGTACTTAAAAGTTTGTTTTATATCGTTAAACTTGACTTTTTGGTTGCTTAGATTTGGTACTTTCTCGATTCCTCTAGTGTGTAAGAGCATGTGACACAACAGTCATTCCATTTTCACCTATTTATAGTCGGTACCATATCTTACGTGATCTTTACTTTACTTGGTTACTTGGTTTTGGAACCCAGCTTTTATAGGGATTTGTACGCGGTGCTTTGGTGAGTGAATTAAATACTTATTGATTGTGATCCATCACGGTTATCACAAGTGGGCTGCCTGTGAGAGTGCAGTAATGGATTCTTGCTGTGTTGTTTTGAGGGCTAATACTCCTGTGGCAAAAGCTAGCAAAGGTGGTTTTAACAATGGAGATACAGAGTTTTGGGGTGAAAGGATCAGAGGGAGTTTCAATAACATTTGGGTCAATCAGTTTGCAAAAAGCTTGAAAGTTGACAAGAGTGTCAATAAGTTCACGCCTGGTGTTGCTTTCGCTGTTTTGACATCAAATAATGGCAAAGAGACTGTGGTAAGTTGATTTAATTACATAATCAATTTTTGCATTCTTTGGTCATTCTTTGATATCCTCCATGATCAAAATTTCTTATAATATGAATATAGCCATCTTAGTTTCTGAATATGAATGATTTTGATTTTTAAACATGTGTGACTTTGATCATAATTTGAAGTATACTCGTCCCTGAACGGTTCCTAATTGATGTTAGACCTTACAACCGCCGCGATTCGGGAGAAGAAGAGCAGACCCAAAAAATGTAGCATCAATCATACTAGGTGGAGGTGCGGGGACTCAGCTATTTCCCCTTACCAGAAGGGCAGCAACTCCAGCTGTAAGAAAATATGTTTGATTCATAGAAGATGATGAGTAAAGATTATAAGTTTTGAGGTTTAATAATTCAGTTCATTGTATTCTGCAGGTACCAGTTGGAGGGTGCTATAGGCTTATAGACATCCCGATGAGCAACTGCATCAATAGTGGAATAAACAAGATTTTTGTGTTGACGCAGTTCAACTCGGCTTCCCTGAACCGGCACCTTGCGCACACGTATTTCGGAAATGGTATTAACTTTGGAGATGGATTTGTGGAGGTATGATTCCAGTCTTGGTGTGTTTATTATGCCTCTGAATTTCTGATTTCGGAATCGGAAATTGAACTTCCTGCAATACAAAATCCGGGATGCCATAAGATATTTTTTCCTATCGTGTAGGTTTTTTGTGCTGGTAAAACTTTATGTAATTGTGACAACATACCCAGCAAGCAATCAAAGTTTGCTTGAACTTGGTTTTTTCTAGTAATATAACAATCAAAATCCAGGTTTCCTAATTCACTTGATACGAGAGCAGAAGTTACTTTTGGTAAATTTTCATGTCAACGATCTGATCAGGAGATTGCAGATCATCCAATTTTGGCAGATGAGTTATAAGCAAATCTCAATGATAACATTGACAACACGTTATTCTAATTGGAATTCTTATATGTCAAGGGATTTAATCAATAAAAATCGCATCAAATTTCTAACATGATTTCTTCATAATGAGATGTTGAATTGTGAACACATTTGATTAACAGGTTTTAGCTGCAACTCAAACGCCTGGGGAAGCAGGAATGAAATGGTTCCAAGGAACAGCAGATGCTGTGAGGCAATTCACATGGGTTTTTGAGGTGAATATGAAAACTTATGAGGAAATTTCATCTGTAAATAACTAATCATACTCCACATTGCTCCAGTCCTTGCTCAAATTGAATTGGGGTCTTATAAATTATGTTGGCTTTTGTAGGATGCCAAGAACAGGAGCATTGAGAATATACTTATCTTGTCCGGAGATCATCTTTACCGAATGGATTATATGGACTTCGTGCAAGTATGCCATTGTTTCTCTAATGAAATGGACTTTAAATATAGTTAACATATTCTTAACTCTGGCTTACCTGTTTGCTATGAATCAACAGCATCATGTTGATAGTAATGCTGATATTACAATTTCATGTGTTGCAGTGGGCGAAAGGTCTGTTGAGTCTTTATCTTTGCTTCAAGTGATATTTTTTCTTGTTTTGCTGGTTATGGAAACTTTTGTTTTATAACATTTCATCTTGATTGCTTTGCAGCCGTGCATCAGATTATGGACTGGTTAAAATAGACAGCAAGGGCCAAATTTTCCAATTCACTGAAAAACCGAAGGGTTCAGAATTGAGGGAAATGGTGAGGATTTCAGAATTCTCATGTTTAGACTTACTTTTGTCATAGCATCCTTTGAATCTACACCCACGTGCATGCCCCTCTTATATTCTGGCAAGAATAAGTATCTAGGTGCCTGCCGTGTCTAAAATCTCTGGCATTTTCCTTAAGACTGTTAAATAACATCATAATTTTTATATAAAATCTGAAATTTTGATCATCTGGCTTCCTTACGCAATTACCTTATGTTATAGTGATAAAAGTACTATGAAATCCAGATCATACTGAATTACTCCAATTTAAGCATATATATTTTTGTTGATTCTCTGCAGCAAGTAGATACGACTCATCTAGGGTTGTCTCCGCAAGACGCCTTGAAATCTTCCTATATTGCATCAATGGGGGTCTATGTGTTTAAAACAGATATTTTATTGAAGCTTCTGAGGTGGAGGTATCCCACATCAAATGACTTTGGATCTGAGATCATTCCTGCAGCTGTAATGGAGCACAATGTCCAAGTAAGAGAACTTTATAGGTTTAAATATTAGTTCTTTTAATATGTTTCTCAATCTGTTTTGACAGAAGGATGATTTGTCAGCCTAGAGCAAAACCTACCGTCCACCATGCTCCCTTTTTCCTACCACGTTGTAAAAGAAGAATAAACAAGCTTATAACGAAGAACTAAAAAACTGAGCTCTTTTCTTGTTCACATTCAATTTGTTTTACTCTGTGCAACATGTACGCTTCCTGTAGAAAGTATAGTTCTAATATAATATTTCTTTGCAGGCATATATTTTCAAAGACTACTGGGAGGATATAGGAACCATCAAGTCATTTTATGAAGCTAACTTGGCCCTCGCTGAAGAGGTTAGTTTTATAATTATGACTCTTGACATTTTGGAATTAAATTCCATACCATTCTTTTACTTACCATGTGATCGAAAAGGTATATAGATATGTAGCGGATAATGTCATCTGAAGAAAATATGAAATATTTTCTGCCACTTCTTTTGTCTCTCAACGAATTCGGGCACCTTTTCTCTTGCCTTTTCGTGGCACTTGCTATTGCTACCATATATATAAGATGAGAAGATATGTGAATCTTTACTGCCTTGCAAAGATTTCTGGCTTCAGATGCAATATAGCCATCTGAGTTTCCATGCTCCAGCAATTTGTAATTAGCTTTCCATATTATTTCAAGCATGTATGTTTGAATTTCTTTTCACTGAGACCAGATTCATGTTTTTGATTGACTATATATTTTCTGCAGCCTCCTAAGTTTGAGTTTTATGACCCAAAGACACCCTTCTATACATCTCCTGGATTCCTACCACCAACCAAAATTGATAAATGTCGGGTATGCTGATGCACATTGAGCTCCAATTTGTGGATTTGATGAATTACATTCCTTCTGATGTTTTAGGTTGATTTTTCAGATTGTAGATGCAATAATTTCCCATGGATGTTTCTTGAGAGAATGCACTGTCCAACACTCTGTGGTCGGCGAACGCTCCCGTTTAGATTATGGCGTTGAGTTAAAGGTGACCCATCATCTTTTCTTCCATTCTTTACATTTTCTTTTTCCTTTCTGGTTACTTGAGTGAGTTATAACCATCTCTCTTTTTTCTGTCTTCAGGATACCGTGATGCTTGGAGCAGACCACTACCAAACTGAAGCTGAAATTGCCTCTCTTCTGGCAGAGGGTAAAGTCCCAATTGGCGTAGGAAGGAACACAAAAATCAGGTACTGGACTCAATATTGGAAAGTAGACTGAAAACTCAAACGAAATATATGGATGCCCCCCTCCTCCCACCACCTCCTTTTTTTACTTCATTTATAAGACTGCAAGGGTATATAAATGGTTATTTCTGACAAAGTCTGGTTTTTCTTGAAGGAACTGCATAATTGACAAGAATGCGAAAATAGGGAAAGACGTGATCATTACGAATAAAGATGTAAGTAACACCACTCATTCAAACTATGCTCACATACATAATCCTTCTCAATAGACTCCTATGAAAATTTTGCATGCATGTATCTCAATGCTTTGGTTTTGCAGGGTGTGCAAGAAGCAGACCGGGAAGAAAAAGGGTTTTACATTCGATCTGGAATCACGATTATATTAGAAAAGGCAACAATAGAGGATGGCACAGTTATATAAATAGATGTTGGATCTCAATTATTTATCAAGGACTTGGTTCCAAGAGGGTGTTGAGACAAGAACATTTTGAAGCTCTTTATTAGTGCCTATTTAAGAATGGTAGTGGCAGCATTTTGGTCTCAAAAGATAGAAGCATGCAAGCTGCCCCTGCTTTATCCTACGTAAATCACAGGATCCCTCCTTGCTTGTAAAAATAGAGCCCGAGTTAAGATCTGATACAAGTCCCTAGTTATCAGCTGCTTCGGGTCTTTTTGAAGTCTGTACTTGTACAAGACTGAAAAAAGAAATATTTGTATTTTGTATGGAATAATGAAATAAGCCTGCTAATGCTTGCAATAGAACTTACACTCACCACTTATATACGAATAACTTAGACAGAGTCTCGTGTAAGATAAAAGGAGTCGTGAAGTGAAATAGTGGATCATTTCTATGTATCCAGTTTCCACATCAAAGCAGAAGAAGCTGCTGCCATCATTTCTATATATCTAGATTCAGATTCAAAATGACATCATCAGAAGTTTCCTTAGATTCAAAACCCAAATGATAAAAAGTGACAACACTTCTTCGTGATTTTCATCTACCACCCTTATTGTAGAAATCTAACATTATGTCACACACTAAACAATGTTGTTGTCGAGTGCCGCTCAGGTGTTGCCCTCGACAGTATGATTATAGGACCCCTTTAAAGACCGAGTCCTCATCTGCTACGTGGCAATTCATGGGTTGCAACAATTCCTTCGAGGAGCTTCTTTGCAATGCAACGTATCAAATATGTGTAAAAGGACCAAGATGAAGAAAGTCTTGAAGATTGTTCAAGATTGGTGGTGGAGGACCAAGATGATAAGTGGAAAAGCTGGAGACTAAAATATATAAGATTGAAAAAATTGACAACCAATTCTAACTGACAAAAAACCTCACTGATAAAATTTTTTTTATCTGGGGTAAAGAAACACAAATTTAGATGGGTAAGGGCTCAATGCAAATTTTGGAATTGAAGACTTGATTGCACGAAAATAATTTTTTGGAGTCAATTTGGGTGTTAATTGGAAGAAAATGAAGTTTGGAAATTAAAATTAGACTTTGAAAAGTTTAATTAGTTAAATCAAGAGCTTGATTGTGAAAAAATTAAAGTTTGGAGGCCATTTAAGACTAAGGATCAATCTGTAAGTGGCGTACAATTTCAAGGGTAGAAATTGGTGAAATCAGGGGCCAAATTTAAAGGAATTAGAATTTTGGTGGTCAATTAAGGATGAAATTGAACAAATTAAAAACCAATGACTCGTTTGTAAGAGACGCCAAATTTTAGGGCAGATATTTGAATTTGACAAGGGTGCAATTGCATGCATTTAAAAATTAAAAGACAATTATGAATGCAATTAAAAAGCATTGGAAGAGCATGGACCAAATTGAAATTGGTCAGATCCCAAATTAAAAAACTCTAATTTCTAGGATTTAACCTAGATGACATGTTATTCACCCACTATTCATCTTTTTCCTTAGCAATTTTGATTGGTTGAGTAGGCATATTTAGGTGAATAAATGTGGCATTTCCAATCACTTTAGAGGTTGTAACCACTACCATTCAACTGAAAAAAACTCCCTCTACAATCTCATGCCTATGAAATTGAATGTTTACACCCTAATTCTTCCATATAAGTCTCCAAAATCTTGTCCTTAATCAGCTATTGTTGCATTTTCAAATTCTGAACTAATAAAGTTAGCACTTTTGGAAGAATGAATTTGAAGCTACAGACCTCTAAATTGAGTAAGGTTGGATCTAAATGAAAGGTGGGCACCTCCTCTACCAACTTCAGGTGGTCTCAGACAACGTTAACATCGAACTTTCTCTGACGAGGCTTTGAAAATGGTCAACCCAATCAGTTATGACTGTGACATCCAGTTGGCAAAACCACTTACTTTTTTCATGTGTTCACACTCAAAAATTTCTCAATAGATTCTTATCAAAGGTTGACCGCATTTCTCTTGAAATCAAAAGGCCAAAAAACAGTTCCTTGATCTTCAAGTTTGGCAAAACCACTAAAATCCCTAAAACCAAAACCATCACTACAAAACCAGCCTAGTATAAAGCTTCTAACGGTTGTTTTTTGTCCAAACCCCTTCCATTTCAATTAAAGGGTCAAGATTGATCAATCATGATCAATTTTTGATTGAATCCAACAAAAAACCCTAGCAAAACCCTATAAATAACCCCTGAAAATCAGAGCTGAGAAAGAGAAAAAAAGAGAGAGAAAAATAGGAGATAAATATTGAGAAAATATCCTAGTTATGAGGGTTACTGAGCCTAGCACAAGGGTTTATTCAGTTTTAAAAAGGCATTAAGTTTGTGGAAGCAAAACTTTACAAAGAAGAGCAAAAAAAGCAGTAGTTATTCTAGGGTTTCGAAGGTATATTTTCTAATCTAAAAATGGAGTCCATGTGGCCTACTTGAGGAGATTTTGGTTGTCATTAGGTCTGCATTTATGTTTGCGAATATGGTGATGCTTAAAGAGTAAGGGTTGTTCTTTTTTTTGTGATTTTGATTCTACAATTTAGTGTTTATTTTTAGGATGTGTTTGATGTTTTTAATGTGACAAAAGCTTTCTAGTTAGGTTAATTTTGATAAAACAATATTTGTTCATTTTGTTTTGTTTGATTAATGCATCGTGAAGCAATATTGTTGATCCTAGGTTTACAAGGCTTGTTTATAACTAAAATATGTTTAGAAAACTAATTTTGAATCCAAATTGCATAGATATATAGGCTGGATAAGATTTGACGGTTTTAGAAATTGAAACTCCATGCATGTTGTTGATGATTTGATGTTATTTGTTAGTTCTTTGGATTCAACTATGCTTGGTATTGGTACTGTAGTTTGTGGGGACCAAAAACAGTGTGTTTAGAGGCCTAAAATGCCAAATATGGGTTTTAGCAGTGGTTCTTTAATTTCTGGAAATTTTCCAGATTCTGGGTTCATGTTCTTCGCATGAACTTTGTCTTAGCCTCTTGTTTTGAAGTTGTTTTTGGTTAATTCTTGACACAAACATGTTAGCTTATCATATTTAGCAAATAACCTAAGGTTAAAACGCATCAATAACATGTATTCATGTATTTAGATTCTAGAGTTTTTTCGATTGCCTAAATATATTTTGATCAAATTATGACTTTTGAGTGTTAATAAAAGAAAATGAATGCTTGATTATTGATTTATGCATGATTACAAACAAAACATTGCCCTTGATTGCAT
>Ga0307515_10009054_pt1 | contig 19319 bp, 17 predicted proteins | sample 17_EM_MG_FD_194513 | JGI IMG/M metagenome (GOLD analysis project Ga0307515, IMG submission 194513) | Populus trichocarpa ectomycorrhiza microbial communities from riparian zone in the Pacific Northwest, United States - 17_EM | ecosystem: Host-associated > Plants > Roots > Unclassified | place...
GCGGCTGTACGAGGTGCATGCCGACAAGCACGAGGAGCGCGAGTCGCTGCAGGCGGGCGACATCGCAGCCGTCGTCGGCCTGAAGGACACGCTGACCGGCCACACGCTGACCGCGAACACGCCGGCGGCGCGTGCGCATCCGCTCGTGCTCGAGCAGATCAGCATCCCCGAACCGGTGATCGACATCTCGGTCGAGCCGAAGACACAGGCCGACTCGCAGCAGCTCGGCAAGGCCTTGCACGCGCTGGCGAAGGAAGACCCGAGCCTGCGCGTGAGCGTCGATGCCGAATCAGGCCAGACGATTCTGTCCGGCATGGGCGAGCTGCAGCTCGAGGTCACGCTCGAGAAGCTTCGCACGCGGCACCGCGTCGAGGTGACGGCGGGCCGGCCGCAGGTCGCGTACCGCGAGACGATCTCGCAGCCGGCGCGCGTCACGCACCTGCACAAGAAGCAGAGCGGCGGGCCGGGGCAGTTCGCCGAGGTCACGCTCGAGCTGCTGCCGCTGGCGCGCGGCGAGGGCATCCGCTTTCGTAACGAGATCGTCGGTGGTGCGGTGCCGCGCGAGTACATCCCGGCAGTTGAAGCGGGTGTGCGGCGCGCGGCGCAGACAGGCGTGGCCGCGGGCTTCCCGGTCGTCGACTTCGAGGCAGTGCTGCTCGATGGTCGCTTCCATGAGCGCGACTCGTCGACGCTCGCGTTCGAGCTCGCGGCCGTCGCGGCGTTTCGCGATGCGGCCGTGCGTGCCGCACCGCAGGTGCTGGAGCCGGTGATGTTTGTGGAGGTCATCACGCCGGCCGAGTACCTCGGCGACGTGATCGGCGATCTGCATCGGCGCCGCGGGGCGATCCGCAGCCAGTCGCCGCGTGGCACCGCCAGTGTGGTGCAGGCGCACGTGCCGCTGAAGGAGATGTTCGGCTACATCGGCCAGCTGCGCGCGCTCTCGTCGGGCCGGGCGCAGTACTCGATGCAGTTCGATCACTACGCGGTCGCCGCGGCACGCATCGTGGCTGAGGCGATGACCGCCTGAGCAAAGCGGCAGAGAAGGCCGGGCTCCGCGCCTGGCCTCTCGGTCCGCCGCTTGATCGAGCGGGCCAAAGGCGGATACTGGCTGCCCACATTTCGATGGACCGAAGGATTCTTCGCCATGGCTATTGCCGATACCGCATCCGCATCTGCGTCCGTGCCTCACTACACGTTCGAAGAGAAGCGCAAACGCATCTTCGCGATCGTTGCCGCCTCGAGCGGCAACCTGGTCGAGTGGTTCGACTTCTACGTCTACGCGTTCTGCGCGATCTACTTCGCGCCCGCGTTCTTCCCCAAGTCCGACCCGACCGCGCAGTTGCTCAACACCGCTGGCGTGTTCGCCGCAGGTTTCCTGATGCGCCCGATCGGCGGCTGGCTGTTCGGCCGCATCGCCGATCGCCGCGGCCGCAAGACCTCGATGGTGACCTCGGTGCTGATGATGTGCGCCGGCTCGCTGCTGATCGCCTGCCTGCCGACCTATGCCACGATTGGCGCTTGGGCACCGGCGCTGCTGCTGGTGGCGCGGCTGTTCCAGGGCCTGTCGGTCGGCGGCGAATACGGCACCACCGCGACCTACATGAGCGAGGTCGCGCTGAAGGGCCAGCGCGGCTTCTTCTCGTCGTTCCAGTACGTGACGCTGATCGGCGGGCAATTGCTCGCGGTGCTGGTCGTCGTCGTGCTGCAGCAGCTGCTCGACGAGGCCGAGCTGAAGGCCTGGGGCTGGCGCATCCCGTTCGTGATCGGCGCGATCACCGCGCTGATCGCGATGCTGCTGCGCCGCACCTTGCACGAGACCTCGACCGCCGCGACGCGCGCCAACAAGGAAGCCGGCAGCGTCGCGGCGCTGTTCCGCCATCACAAGGCGGCGTTCTTCACGGTGCTCGGCTACACCGCGGGCGGCTCGCTGATCTTCTACACCTTCACGACCTACATGCAGAAGTACCTGGTCAACTCGGCCGGCATGACGATCAAGACGGCGAGCAATGTGATGACAGGCTGCCTGTTCGTCTACATGTGCATGCAGCCGGTGTTCGGCGCGCTGTCCGACCGCATCGGGCGCCGCAACAACATGCTGCTGTTCGGCGCGCTCGGGGCGCTGATGACGGTGCCGGTACTGACCGCGCTGCAAGGCGTGACGAACCCGGTCGTCGCGTTCGCGCTGATCACGCTGGCACTCGCCGTCGTGAGCTTCTACACCTCGATCAGCGGCATCGTGAAGGCCGAGATGTTCCCGCCAGAAGTTCGCGCGCTCGGTGTCGGGCTGGCGTATGCAGTGGCCAATGCGCTGTTCGGCGGCTCGGCCGAGTACGTCGCGCTCGGGCTGAAGTCAGTCGAGCACGAGTCCGTTTTCTACTGGTACGTGACGGCGATGATGGTGCTGGCGTTCCTGGTCAGCCTGCGTCTGCCGCGCCAGGCCAGCTACCTGCACCACGACCACTGAATTCGGCAGCCTGAAATACGCGTCAGCTGACGACGTCCAGCAGCGAGCCCATCATGCGGTCGCTGGTCCGGAACACGGCCAGGTTGGCGAGGAACGAGCCCTTGGCCTGAAGCATGTCGACCATGTCGCTCTCGAGCGCGGTGCCCGGCTCTGCCGCGCGCACGACCGTGGTCGTGACGCCGCCCGCAGGTGCGGATGACTGGATCGCCCGCTGGCGATGAAAGCCGTCGGTGGCCAGGTTGGCGACGTTGTGCGCGGACACATCCAGGCTCGACTGCGCAGCGTTCAGGCCGGAAAGCGAGATGGCGGAGAGGGACGACATGGCGGGCAGGGCGGCAAGAAAAGGCCGGTGACCGAGTGTAAGGAGCTGGCGCGTGAAGCAACGCGGCGCTTGCTTGCGGCCTGCGCACGATGTCACGCCTTGCGCCGCGAATATCCTGTAACGCGACAGCCGGGTGCGCATTTGGCGCCCAGCGGCCACAGCGCATAGGATGAGCCGGTGGACACGTACCCGCGCCAAATTTTTCGGAGCACGTCATGAGCGTCTATGCAGTTTCGAAGGTTCGCCTGGACCCGGATGGCCGGGTCATCGCTGTCTATTGGGGGCAGGTCGATACCCGCGCCAACGCGTGGGCGAGCCCCGAGGTCGTCACGCCGGTCAGGGACGTGGTGAACGCGATCCATGCCGGCGACCACGTGTTCGCACTGTTCCCCTCGGAACACGGGCACTTGCCCGACCGGCGCTTCATGGTGGTCGACTACGACAACGGCTGGGAGACCATCGCGCTGGACGGGCTGCCGACCTTCGAGCGCGAGATCCACGACATGCAAAGACTGGATTCGTAGTGCCATTCAAGTTCGCCGCGGCAGGCCGATAACCACGGCATGCAACCGACATCGAATCCAAGACTTGTGGCCGACCAGATGCTGATGGCGGAGCGCATCCTCGGCGGCTTTGAAGATGGCACGATGCCCATGCACCCGGCCGGCTTTCTGGAGCTGGCGAGTTGGGTCACAGATTCGTTCCGGTCGATGGAGTCCAGCGCCTTGCGGGGCCTGCGCGAGGTCGCTCCGCGCGAGTTGCGTGAGATCGTCGAGAACGTGCTTCACGAGCGCCACGTCATCTCGTGGGCCTTCGACGACGGCGTGGGCCTCAGTTCGCTGTCGGAATGCCTGTCACTGCTCGGCCGCTGCCGCAGCCGCCATCGCAAGCCGATCTGACTTGACTCGGCCGCGACGGCACCGGTCGCTCATCGCAGCGGCTGAACCAGGGCCGCGGCTTGAGCGGCCTCATCGCCGACGGGCGCCGCGCCGGGCCCCGAAGCCGGCGACTGCGCTGCTGACGTTGACGCGATCCAGCTAGGCGATGAAGTACATCAGGCACAACAGGGTCAGCACGACGTTGCTGGCGCGGAAGAGCTTCTTCATGGTTTGGCCTCTGGTGCGAGGTGGCTTGAAAAATGATCCATCGCCGCCTGCACGCCGCTGGCGGCGAGCTTCACGCCCGAGAGCTTGAGCCCCATCTCGACACCGGCCAGCGTGGCGAGCAAGGTCAGGTCGTTGCTGTCGCCCAAGTGGCCGATGCGGAACATGCGGCCCTTCAACTTGCCCAGGCCGGTACCGAGCGAGAGGTCGAAGCGCTCGTAGATCAGGCGGCGCAGCGCGTCGGCATCCACGCCCACCGGCGTGATGACACCGGTCAGCACCGGAGAGCAGGCGAGCGGATCGGCGCACTGAATCGGCAACCCCCAAGCCGTGACCGCGGCCCGCACGCCGGCACCCCAGCGCTGATGGCGCGCGAAGACCTGCGGCAAGCCCTCGGCTTCGAGCATCTCGAGCGCCTCGGACAAGCCGTACAGCAGGTTCGTGTTGGGCGTGTAGGGCCAGTAGCCGTCCTTGTTCATCTCGACGATCTCGTCCCAGGCCCAGAAGGCGCGCGGCAGCGTGGCCGTCTTCATGGCGTCGAGCGCGCGTGGCGAGATCGCGTTGAAGCTGATGCCCGGCGGCAGCATCAAGCCCTTTTGCGAGCCGCTCACCGTCACGTCGACGCCCCATTCGTCGTGGCGGTAGTCGGCGCTGGCCAGACCGGAGATCGTGTCCACCATCAGCAGCGTCGGGTGATGGGCGGCGTCGATCGCCTGGCGCACTGCGAGGATGTCGGAGGTCGCGCCGGTGGAGGTCTCGTTGTGCACCACGCACACGGCCTTGATCCGGTGCTCGGTGTCTTTGCGCAGACGCGCTTCGATCAGGTCGGCGTCGACGGCGTGGCGCCAGCTCGGCGCATGGGGCAGGTGCTCGTCGGTGCCGCCGAACGCCAGGAACTCGGTCGACAGGCCCAAGCGCTGCGCCATCTTGACCCACAGCGATGCGAAGTGCCCGGTCTCGTACATCAGGACGTGATCGCCGGGACTGAGCGTGTTCGTCAGTGCGGCCTCCCAGGCGCCCGTGCCTGAGGCCGGATAGATGATGACCGGATGGCGCGTCTTGAAGACGTTCTTGATGCCTGACAGCACCTTGCGCCCGAGCGCGCCGAACTCGGGCCCGCGGTGGTCGATGGTCGGCAGGCTCATCGCACGCAGGATGCGATCGGGTACCGGGCTCGGGCCAGGGATCTGCAGGAAGTGCCGGCCGGTGGGATGGAAGTCGAGATTCAGCATGCGAGTGCCCTTTCGGTCGGCTATGTTTGCATTCAAAAGACAAACTATCGTACTCGCTTACCCTGATTCATTAGGAGATTCATCGGCAAAATGCTTTTGCATCATGGAATAACTCGAGTTATGCATGCAAAATATCGGCGAGGAGACAGAGCATGGCTGAAGTCATTCACATTGCGCGCTTGGCATTGCACGACCAAGTGGTCGCGCGCTTGCGGACGCTGCTGGTCGAGGGGCGCATTGCGCCCGGCGCCAAGCTGAACGAGCGCGAGCTGTGCGACCTGCTGCGGGTCTCGCGCACGCCCTTGCGCGAGGCCATCAAGCTGCTCGCCGCCGAGGGCCTGGTCGACCTGCTGCCCAACCGCGGCGCGGTCGCCGTCAAGCTGACCGAGGCCGACATCCTGAACACCTTCGAGGTGCTGGCCGGGCTCGAGGCCATGTCGGGTGAATTCGCCGCAGAGCGCATCACCGACACGGAGCTGGCCGAGATCCGCGCGATGCACTTCGAGATGCTCGCCGCGTTCACGCGGCGCGACCTGTCGAACTACTACCGCCTCAATGCGCTGATCCACGCCGGCATCAATGACGCGGCCAAGAACCCGGTGCTGACCAACACCTACAAGAGCATCAACGCGCGCGTGCAATCGCTGCGCTTTCGCACCAACCAGAACGACGTCAAATGGAAGCGTGCGATGCAGGAACACGAGATGATGGTGCGCGCCCTCGAAGACCATGACGCCGCCGCGATGCGCAAGGTGCTGGTCGAGCACCTCGTGAACAAACGCAATACCGTCATCGACCTGTTGCGCGCCGGCGATGCCTACCCGCAGGCCGCCGAATCCTGAGCCCACCGTGCGCATCGAACCCACCTCGAACTTGCAGGCCGCCGCCACGTCGCCGCCCCACAACGACATCAGCGAAGCGCTGGCGCGCCGGCTGCGTGCCGAGACCGAAGGCGAGGTCCTGTTCGATGCGGCCTCGCGCGGTCGCTATGCCACCGACGCATCGATCTACCAGATCATGCCGGTCGGCGTGCTGGTGCCGAAGACAGCACGAGACATCGCGACGGCGATCGACATCGCGCGCGACCTGAAGGTGCCGGTGCTGCCACGCGGCGGCGGCACCAGCCAGTGCGGCCAGACCACCGGCGCGGCGCTGGTGATCGACAACGCCAAGCACCTGCGCGCGCTGCTCGATGTCGACGTGGCGCAGCGCACCGCGACGGTCGAACCGGGGCTCGTGCTCGATCACCTGAACGCGCAGCTGAAGCCGCACGGCCTGTGGTTCCCGGTCGATGTCTCGACCAGCGCGCAGGCCACGCTCGGCGGCATGGCCGGCAACAACTCCTGCGGTTCGCGCTCCATCGCCTACGGCAACATGGTGCACAACGTGCTCGGTGCGAGCGCGTGGTTGTCCGACGGCTCGCTGGTCGACTTCGGGCCGGTCGCCACGCTGGGCGCGCGCGCGGCCGGCATTGCCGACCACGTGCGCGCGCTGGCGGTTCAGCACCGCGCCGAGATCGCGGCGCGCTGGCCCAAGGTGATGCGGCGCGTCGCCGGCTACAACCTCGACATCTTCGACAACCAGAGCGAGAAGCCCTACACCAGCGACGGCAGCGTCAACCTGGCGCACTTGCTGATCGGCGCAGAAGGCACGCTGGCCTACACGCGCAGCCTGACCCTGCGCTTGTCGGAACTGCCGTGCGCCAAGGTGCTGGGCGTCGTCAACTTTCCGACCTTTCGCGCCGCGATGGATGCGGCCCAGCACCTCGTGACACTCGGCCCCACGGCCGTCGAGCTGGTCGATCGGACGATGATCGAACTGAGCCTGCTCAACCCGGCGTTTCGCGCCACCATCGAGACCGCGCTGATCGGCCGGCCGGCCGCGATCCTGCTGGTCGAGTTCTCGGGCGCCGACAAGGCGGCGCTGCTGCCGAAGCTGAAAGCGCTGGTCGAGTTGATGGGCGATCTGGGCCTGCCCGGGAGCGTGGTCGAGATGTCCGACGATGCCGCGCAGAAGAACCTGTGGGAGGTGCGCAAGGCCGGCCTCAACATCATGATGAGCCTGAAGGGCGACGGCAAGCCGGTGAGCTTCATCGAAGACTGCGCGGTGCCGCTGGCGAGCCTGGCCGACTACACCGATGCGCTGACCGAGGTCTTCGCAAGACACGGCACGCGCGGCACCTGGTACGCCCACGCGTCGGTGGGCACCTTGCACGTGCGGCCCATTCTCGACATGCGCGTCGGCGGCCCGACCGGCGGCGCCGCGAAGATGCGCGCGATCGCCGAAGAAGCCTCGGTGCTGGTGCGCCGGTACAAGGGCGCGTTCAGCGGCGAGCATGGCGACGGCCTGTGCCGCGGCGAATGGATCGCGTGGCAGTTCGGCCCGGCGATCAACGAGGCCTTCCGGTCGATCAAGCAGCAACTCGATCCGATCGGCCTGTTCAACCCCGGCAAGATCATCGACCCGCCGAAGATGGACGACGGCAGCCTGTTCCGCTTCGCGCCGCCGACCGCGCCCAAGCCCTACAAGCGCATCCCGCTGACGCCCTTGCTCGACTGGTCAGCGTGGAACGTGCAGGCCGATCCGGTCACCGAAGCCACCACGGCCCCGGGCACCGGCGGCGACGTGACCGGCGGCTTCGCGAAGGCGGTCGAGATGTGCAACAACAACGGCCACTGCCGCAAGTTCGACGCCGGCACGATGTGCCCGAGCTACCGCGTCACGCGCGACGAACAACACCTGACGCGCGGTCGCGCCAATACCCTGCGCCTGGCGATCTCGGGCCAACTCGGCCCCGATGCGTTCACCAGCGACGCCATGGCCGAGACGATGGACTTGTGCGTGGGCTGCAAGGGCTGCAAGCGCGATTGCCCGACCGGCGTCGACATGGCCAGGATGAAGATCGAGTTCCTCGGCCACTACAAGGCCACGCACGGCCACACGCTGAAGGACCAGCTCGTGGCGCGTCTGCCCGATTACGCGCGCGTTGCGAGCCGGCTGCCCTGGCTGATGAACCTGCGCGACACGCTGCCCGGTGCGGCCTGGTTGAGTGAGAAGCTGCTGGGGTTCTCGGCCCGCCGTTCACTGCCGACCTGGCGTTCGGACACCTTCTGGCGGTCGCCACAGATGCGCAGCTTCGTGACCCGCGAGCAAGCCATCGCCGCCGTGCAGCGCGATGGCAAGGCAGCCGTGCTGTTCGTCGACACCTTCAACGGCACGTTCGAGAGCGAGAACGCGCTCGCCGCGGCCCATGTGCTGCAGGCCGCGGGCTACGCGGTGCACACCGTCACCAAGGCCGGCGGCCACCATTGCTGCGGCCGAACCTACCTCGCCAGCGGCATGGTCGACGCGGCCAAGGCGCGCGCCGGCGCGCTGCTCGATGCGCTGCTTCCGCTCGCGCAAGCCGGCGTCGCGATCGTCGGGCTGGAGCCGTCCTGCCTGCTGACGCTGCGCGACGAGACGCTGGTGATGGGCCTGGGCGACAAGGCCGTCGTCGTGTCAAAGCAGGCCTTGATGTTCGAGGAGTTCATCGCTCGCGAAGCCCAGGCCGGCCGCTTCAAGCTCTCATTGAAAACCGCGGGCAAGCCCATCCTGCTGCACGGCCATTGCCATCAGAAGGCATTCGACGCGGTGCGGCCCATCCTCGAGGTGCTGAAGCTGATCCCCGACACGCAAGCCGAGTTGATCGAGAGTTCGTGTTGCGGCATGGCGGGCAGTTTCGGCTTGGAGGCCTCGCACCACGAGGTCTCGATGCAGATGGCCGAGGCCAGCCTGCTGCCGGCGGTTCGCGCGCGGCCCGACGCGATCATCGTCGCCGACGGCACCAGTTGCCGGCATCAGATCGCCGACGGCGCGCAGCGCGACGCGGTGCACGTGGCGCGCTTGCTGGAATCGCTGCTCATCGTCTGAGCAGCCCCCGATCGATGGAAGATTACTTGCGGGTCTCGGCGTAAGCGAGCTTGGCCGCGAGGTGCGCCTTCAAACGTTCGGCCGCGCCAGGAATGTGGAACTTGACATCGCGGCGGGCGCGGTGCACGTTGTCCCGGAGCACATGCAGTCTCGCTCGATTTCGTTGTGCCTGGATAGCCATTCATTTCTCCGTTGGTGAACGGGCAGGGTACACGATATGAGAGCGCGAGATGAAAGCCTGAAAGCTGACCATGAACAGCGATGCGTTGAACCGGTTCGTCGAGGCGCAGAACCCCGTGTACGCGCAGGTCTGCGCCGAGCTCGCCGCGGGGGCCAAGCGCAGCCACTGGATGTGGTTCGTCTTCCCGCAACTGCGCGGCCTGGGCCAGAGCGCGATGGCAGTTCACTACGGCCTCGCGTCGGCCGTGGAGGCGCGTGCCTATTGGCAGCACCCGCTGCTGGGTGTGCGGCTGAAGGAATGCACGCAACTCGTGCTGGCGGTGCAGAACAAGTCGGCGTTCGAGATCTTCGGCAAGCCGGACGACATGAAGTTTCGTTCGTGCATGACGCTGTTCGCCCACTGTGCCGCGGGCGAGCCGATGTTCGTCGAAGCGCTGTCGCGGTACTTTGCCGGCAAGCACGACGAGCGAACGCTCGCGTTGCTGTCTTAGACGCATGCCGCTTCGGTCGCGACACCCTCTGACACAACTCCGGCGGCGGCGGTGTCAACACCTGCGCGGGCCTGCCGTTAAGAGCAGACACGTCCATTCCACGAAGAAGCCATGTCCACAGAACCTCATGTCGTCTCTCTTGCCCCCAGCTCGATGGGGGCAGTGCCTCGCGCGGTATGGATCGGAGGCGGCCTGCTCGCCCTGGTGACCGCGGCACTGGCCGGTGCACTGGTCATGCGGTCCGTCAACCCCGCACCGACGTCCTTGCCCGCGACGGCTGCGGCCTCGGCGGCCGGTACCTCGTCGCAACCCGTGCCGCTGGTGGCGTCGGCAACGCCGACACAGGCGGGCACTGCCTTGGCGCCGACAACCCCACCCGCGCATCGCGCCAATCCTGCGACGTCGCAAAGCCACCCCGGCCAGGCCCAGTGGAATGCGCCTGGCGGCACGACACAAGCCGCACTCTGCGCAAGCTGCGGCATCGTCGAGTCGGTCAACACGGTCAAGAAAAAGGGGGAGGGGACCGGCTTGGGTGCGGTCGCGGGCGGCGTGCTCGGTGGCGTCGCAGGTCATCAGGTCGGTGGCGGCAAGGGCAAGACCGCGATGACCGTGCTCGGTGCGATCGGCGGCGGCCTGGCCGGCAACGAGGTCGAGAAACGCGCGCGCAGCGAGACGCTGTACGACGTTCAGGTGCGCATGGAAGACGGCAGCGTCCGTACGTTCCAGCGCGCGCAGTCGATGGTCGTCGGCACGCATGTGGTCGTCGAGGGCACGACCTTGCGGGTCGCACGCGATGCCGGCAGCAGCAACAACAACAACGATGCGCCGCGCACCTTGCGCACCTCTGCACCGGCAGCCGGCAGCACCTGAGTCATAACCTCGGCTGAGCGCGCGGCTGGCCCGGCCCGACGCCGAGCGAGTCGCGCCACACGATGTCGGGCGTGAATTCGCGCGCCACCGGCAACGCGAGGCCATAGCACAGGTTCAACAGAAAGCGGCAGGCGCTGGCCGCCGCGTCGACGATCGGGATGCTCACGGTCGTCAGCGTCGGCGCGGTGTAGCGCGACAGGTCGCTGTTGTCGAAGCCGAGTACCGACAGCTCCCGCGGCACGCTGACGCCGTGTCGGGCCAGGCACGAGATCGCCGCCATCGCCATCACGTCGTTGGCGCAGAAGAGCGCGCTGTAGTCGCGCGGCCCGCGCGCCAGCAGCTGCTCGGCCGCTGCATAGCCGCCGTCGAAGCTGAAGTCGGCATCGACGCGACGGCGCTTCGGCACGCGCACCCGGTGGCGTGCGAGTTCGTCGAGAAAACCGGCGATGCGCTGCTCGTTGTCGGGCGCGCTGTGCGGGCCGCTGATGAACGCGATCTCGCGATGGCCTTTCTGCAGCAGCGCGCGCGCCGCGAGCCGGCCGCCGAGTTCGTGGTCGGCGCTGAAGCAGTGCGATGGCTGCGCGGGCGTGCTGCGATTGAGCAGCACGAGCGTCGGGTGGTGCCCGAACAGCATTGCGAAGTCGGCCTCGGTCAGATCGTTGCTCATCGCGAGCACGCCGTCGCACTGGCGCTCGTAGAGAAAGCGGATGCCCTCGAGCGCCTGCTGGCGCGCATCGGCCTGCCCGCAGCCGTTGGCCGCGACCATGTGACGGTCGACCGCGCGCAGTTCGCCGTCCACCGTCTGCAGGATCTCGCCATAGAAGGTGCCGGAGAAATCGGGCACGTAGATGCCGATCATGCCGAGCGTTTTCGACGCCAGCGCCCGTGCGATGTTCGACGGCCGGAACTGCAGCGCCGCCACCGCCTCGTTCACTTTCGCGAGCGCCTTCTCCGACACCGGGCCGCGCCCTGAGATCGCGCGCGACGCGGTGCCGAGGCCGACCCCGGCCAGGCGCGCCACGTCTTTGATCGTCGCCATCAGAGGCGCTGCCGAGAGGGCAGGTCGAACAGCGAGACCTGCGCCGCGTCGATCGCGAAATCGATCCGGCGGTCGAGCATCGGGGCGAACTGCGCATCGGCTTCGACCGCGAGCGACATGCCCTCGCCACCCAACCAGACGATCTGGTTCGAACCCATCGGCTCGACCAGCGAGATGGTCGCGCTGCCCGCGTGCGGCCCGCTCTGCGGCGACAGCGCGATGTGCTCTGGCCGCACGCCCAGCACCGCCGGCAGATGGTGCTGCGGCGCGTTGACGAAGGGATAGGCCGAGACATCGACGTGCAGAGTCGGCGCGACGAAATGCATGCCGCCGTCGACGCGCTCGATCCGCCCCTCGACGAAGTTCATGCTCGGCGCACCGAGAAAGCCGGCGACGAACATGTTGACGGGCCGCGAGTAGACCGTGGCCGGCGTGTCGATCTGCTGGATCTTGCCGTCCTTCATCACCGCGATGCGGCTCGCCAGCGTCATCGCCTCGACCTGGTCGTGGGTCACGTAGATCATCGTGGCACCGAGCTGCTTGTGCAGCTGCTTCAGTTCGCGCCGCAGCTCGGCGCGCAGCTTGGCGTCGAGATTGGACAGCGGCTCGTCGAACAGGAACACGGCCGCCTCGCGCACCAGCGCGCGGCCGATCGCGACGCGTTGGCGCTGGCCGCCGGAGAGCTGCGCCGGCTTGCGCTGCAGCAGCTCGGTGAGTTGCAGCATCGTCGCGGCCCGTTCGACGCGTCGCGCGATCTCGGCCTTGGGGACGCCGGCGACGCGCGGGCCGAAGGACAGGTTCTTCTCGACCGTCATCGTCGGGTACAGCGCATACGACTGGAACACCATGCCGATGCCGCGGTCCTTCGGGTCGGCCCAGGTCACGTCCTTGCCGTCGATCTCGAGGCGCCCGCCGTGCACGTCGATCAGCCCGGCGATGCTGTGCAGCAGGGTCGACTTGCCGCAGCCGGATGGCCCCAGCAGCACCAGGAATTCGCCGCTGCGGACGTCGAGGTCGAGCTGGCTGATGATGTCGACGCCGGAGAGCTGGATGTCGAGCTTGTCGATGATCACGTTGGACATGGTCGGTGGTCAGTGCTCAGCGGTCAGCCCTTCACGGCCCCGGCAGTGATGCCTCGGACGAACCAGCGGCCCGAGATCAGGTAGACGGCCAGCGGCAGCAGCGAGGTGAGCACGGTCGCTGCCATGTTCACGTTGTACAGGCGCTCGCCGGTGGTGGTGTTGATGACGTTGTTGAGCTGCACCGTCATCGGCAGGTTCTCGCGCCCGGCGAACACCAGGCCGAGCAAAAAATCGTTCCAGATGTTGGTCATCTGCATGATCACCGCGACCGCGATGATGGGCAGCGACATCGGCAGCATCAGCTGGAAGAAGATGCGCCAGAAGCCGCCGCCATCGATGCGTGCGGCCTTGAACAGCTCGGACGGCACGCCTGCGTAGTAGTTGCGAAACAGCAGCGTCATCACCGGCATGCCGAAGACGGTGTGGATCAACACGATGCCGGTCAGCGTGCCGAACAGGTTCACCGATGCGAGCGCGCGCACCAGCGGGTACATCATCACCTGGTAGGGCACGAAGGCGCCGAACATCAGCACGCCGAACAGCCGGCCGGCCCAGCGCACGCGCCAGAACGAGAGCGCGTAGCCGTTGAGCGCGCCGAAGAAGATCGACGCGATCGTGCTCGGCACGACGATCTTCACCGAGTTCCAGAAGCCGACCTGGATGCCGCGGCACTCGAGCCCGGTGCACGCGCTGGCCCAGGCCTGAATCCACGGCTCGATCGTCACATGCAGCGGCAGCGTGAACAGCTGGCCGAGGCGGATCTCTTCCATCGGCTTCAGCGAGGTCGCGAGCATCACGTAGAGCGGCAGCAGGAAGAACGCGGCCGAGCTGAGGAGCAGCGCGTACAAGCCCAGCCGCGCCGGCGTGACGCGCGATCTGCGGGTCGGTGAGTGACTCACGCGTGCGCCGCCTCTCTGCGCGACTGCACCGCGCGCCCGTACCACCAGGGCAGCAGCAGCGCGAGCACGGTCAGCAGCATCACCGTCGAGGCCGCCGATGCCAGGCCGACGTTGGCGCGGTTGAAGAGGTTGTCCATGATGAACTTGGCCGGTACTTCGCTGGCATTGCCGGGGCCGCCTTGCGTCATCGCGATGACCACGTCGTAGACCTTGACGACGCCGACCGCGAGCAGCACGAAGGCGGTGCCGAAGGCCGGCCCGAGCTGCGGCAGCACGACACTCAGGTAGTAGCGCCAGCGCGGCACGCCATCGATGCGCGCGGCGTTCCAGAGGGCGTCGTCGATGCCGCGCAGCCCCGCGAGCAGCACCGCCATCACCAGGCCCGAGGCCTGCCAGACCGCGGCGATCACGAGCGTGTAAATCACCTTGTCCTGGCTGACGATCCAGTCGAACTCGAAGCCCGGGAAGCCGAGGCTGCGAACGGTCGACTGGATGCCGAGCGCGGGGTTCAGCATCCACTGCCAGATCAGCCCGGTGGCGACGAAGGACATCGCATACGGGTAGAGAAAGATGGTGCGCAGCACGTTTTCGCCGCGCACCCGTTGATCGAGAAAGACTGCGAGCAGAAAGCCCAGCACCAGGCAGGCCGCGATGAAGAGCGTGCCGAAGACGGCGATGTTGTGCAGCGAGACGATCCAGCGCTCGGTGTTGAACAGCCGCAGATACTGCGACAGACCGACGAAGTCGTCGGTCGGGAAGATCTTCGAGCTGCTGAACGAGATGCGGACCGACCACAGCACCGTGCCGAGATAGACGCCGATCACCGTGATCGCCATCGGCAGCAGCGCGAGCTGCGCCGCCACGGCACGCCGGCGGCGCGCCGCCGGTGGTGCGCCGACCCGCATTAGCCTTTCACCGCACCTTGCAAGGCCTTCACCGCATCATCGACCGACTGGTTGCCGTTCCAGAACTTGGTGATCACGTCCTGCACGGCGCCGACCATGTCGGGCGTCATCAGCATGTCGGGGTTTGCGATCTGGCGCGCCGGGTCTTTCATCGCCTGCAAGCCGGCCTGCGCGCAGATGTCCATCTTGCTGGTGTCGACGTCGGTGCGCACCGGGATCGACCCCTTCTTGTTGTTGAACGCGACCTGCGTCGTCGGTGACGTGAACACGGTGGCGAGCTTGTGCTGCGCCTCGATCGCGGTCTTGTCGCTGGTCTTCGGGAACACGAACACATCGCCCGCCACCATGTAGGGCGCGGTCGGGCCGAAGCCGGCGAAGCAGCCGTACTCCTTGCCTGCGGTTTGCTTGGCGGCGCCGAACTCGCCCTTGGCCCAGTCGCCCATGATCTGGAAGCCGGCCTTGCCGCTGATCACCATCGCGGTCGCGTCGTTCCAGTTGCGGCCGGGCGAGCCGGCGTCGACGTAGCCGTGCAGCTTCTTCAGCGCGGTGAGCGTCTTGCGCATCGGCTCGGCGTTGACGCTCGCTGCGTCGTGGTCCTTGAAGAACTTCAGATACGCGTCCTTGCCGCCGACATCGAGCAGCATGCTGTAGAAGGTGATCCACTCCTGCCAGCTCTGGCCGCCGAACGCGAGCGGCACCAGGCCGGCGGCCTTCAGCTTGTCGAGCGCGGCGAAGAATTCGTCCATGGTCTTGGGCTCGCCCGCGACACCGGCCTTTTGCAGTGCCGACTTCGAGTACCAGAACCACGCCGGGTTGTGGATGTTGACCGGCACGGCGTAGTAGTGGCCGTTGACCTTGATGCTGTCGACGATGGGCTTGGGCAGCCATTTGTCCCAGCCTTCTTTCGCGGCGACCGCGTCGATGTCGTTGAGCTGACCCGCGGAGATCACGTCGTGGTACTGCTTCGAGGTGTTGAACTGCGCCGCGGTCGGCGGGTTGCCGCCGGCGATCCGGTTGATCGCAGCCGCGCGCGCGTTGTCGGCGCCCGCGACCGCCTCGTCGACCCAGGTGCCGCCGGCCTTGGCGTAGGCATCGGCGAGCTCCTTCACCGCGGCCGATTCACCGCCCGATGTCCACCAATGGATGACGGTGGCTTTCTGGGCGTGCGCGTTGCCGACGGCGATCAATGCGGCCACCAGGGTCAGGTGCTTGAGTGTTGTGGGAACCATGTCGATGTCTCCGGTTGGTGGGCGCTCGGCCCTCTTTTGAAATGCGGTATCAGCCCGCGGCGCGCGCCTTGAGAAAGGCGGTGAATGCCTTGGCGCTTTGCTTGAGTGTGCGCTGCTGCGTCGCGTAGTCGATGTGCACGAGGCCGAAGCGGCGCTCGTAGCCGTACGACCACTCGTAGTTGTCCATCAGCGACCAGACGAAATAGCCGCGCACGTCGACGCCGGCGTCGATCGCGCCCGCGACCGCGGCGAAATGGCGGTTCAGGTACGCGATGCGCTGGGTGTCGTTGACCGTGCCGTCGACGACTTTGTCGTCCGAGGCCATGCCGTTCTCGGTGATGTAGATCGGCGGCAGCGACGGGTACTCGGCCTTGAAGCCGATCAGCAGGTCTTGCAGGCCTTGCGGGTAGACCTCCCAGCCCATCTGCGTGCGTTCGACGCCCTCCAGCGGCACGTCGACAAAGCCACCGTGGCCATCGCTGTGCACGTTGGACCGGAAGTAATAGTTGATGCCGAGGAAGTCCATCGGGCGGCCGATGATGTCCATGTCGCCCGGCAGCACCAGCGGCTCGGTGCCCGGCCACAGGCGGAACAAATCGGCCGGGTACTCGCGCTTGAACAGGGGGTCGAGCACCCAGGCGTTGCTTTGCACTTCGAAGAGGTGCGCGGCATCGCGATCTGCCGGCGTGTCGCGATCCGAAGTGCCGCGGCCGGTGTTGACGACGATGCCGCGCTGCGCCCGCGGATCGTTTGCCTCGAGCACCGGCAGCGCCAAGCCGTGGGCCAGCAGCAGGTGGTGCATCGCCTGCGTTGCGTAGCGCTTGTCGGCCAAGCCCGGCGCGTGTCGGCCGTCGCCGTAGCCCAGGTAGGCCGAGCACCAGGGCTCGTTGAGCGTGGCCCAGGAGGTGACGTGGCCTGCGAGCTCGCGGCTCATCAGGTCGGCATAGTCGGCGAAGCGGTACGCGGTCTCGCGGTTCAGCCAGCCGCCGCGGTCTTCGAGGTGCTGCGGCAGGTCCCAGTGGTAGAGCGTGACGAAGCGCTGCAGGCCCTTGGCCTCGAGGCGGTCGAGCAGGCGCTTGTAGAAGTCGAGCCCGGCGCGGTTCGGCCGGCCTTGTTCATCCATCACGCGCGGCCAGGCGATCGACAGGCGATAGGCGTCGACGCCGAGCGACTCGATCAGGTCGACATCGCTCTCCCAGCGCTGGTAGTGGTCGCAGGCGACCGCGCCGGTGTCGCCGTTCAGCACCTTGCCGGGCACCGCGGAGAAGGTGTCCCAGATCGAGGGCTGGCGGCCATCGCGCTCGGTCGAGCCTTCGATCTGGTACGACGCGGTCGCCACGCCCCAGGTGAAGCCGGGGCGGGCCATCGGCGAGTTGCGCGGCGGCGCGAGCAGCGGCAGCGCGTGCGGTGTCGAAGAAGAGGGGGAATCAGGCGCTGACATCGGCTTGTTTCCTTTCGGTGGGGCGACATTCTTCAAAAGTGGAATCGTTTCCATTTGCGCCGCAAATTACAGCAGCATGGATGGCGCGAGTCATGAGGGACAACCCGCGCCGTCGAGTCGTGGATGGGCCTGTCTGTCAGTCGGTCGACACTTGATTTGTATCAAGTGGCGAGCGCAACGACACTTCCAGAGTCAACCCGATCCAATGGCAGCCCACAGCACACTGCGCATCCACCGCATGCCGACCGAAAAAAACTCGCCGCCCACGCTGCATGTGTCCGACCTGGATGCCGTTGCTGCCGCGCCCGCCGAGGGCGATCTGATCCTGGTGCTGAACTGCGGTTCGTCCAGCATCAAGTTCGCGCTGTTCGACGCCTCGGTGACACCGCTGCCGCGTGCGTCGGCATGGAACGGCAAGGTGCAGGGCATCGGCGAGCCGACACCCAGCTTCGGCGAGACCGGCAGTGCACCTGCGCCGATTGCGGTCGATCCGCAGCAGCCGTACCACGCTGCGCTCGCGCATATCCGCGAACGCGTGCAGGCGCGCCTGGGCACACGCCGGCTCGCCGCGGTGGCGCACCGCGTCGTGCATGGCGGCAGCAAGTACCTGCAGCCGGTGCGCCTCGATGCCGCGGTGCTGGCCGACCTGAAGGCCTACATCCCGCTGGCGCCGCTGCACCAGCCGTTTGCGCTCGATGCGGTCGACGTGCTGCTCGCGGCCTACCCCGGGCTGCCGCAGGTCGCCTGCTTCGACACCGCCTTTCACCACACGCTGCCGCGCGTCGAGCAGATGCTGCCCTTGCCCTACGCCGCGTGGGAACGCGGGCTGCGCCGCTACGGCTTCCATGGCCTGTCGTACGAGTACCTGTCGGTGGCGCTGCCCGAACGCCATGGCGACATCGCGCGCGGCCGGGTGATCGCCGCGCACCTGGGCAGCGGCGCCAGCCTGTGTGCGCTGCACCGGCTCGAGAGCGTCGCCACCACGATGGGCTTCTCTGCGCTCGACGGCCTGATGATGGGGACGCGCACCGGCGCGCTCGACCCGGGCGCCGTGCTCTACCTGATGGAGGTCGAGAAGCTGAGCCTGGCGCAGCTCGGCCATCTGCTGTATCACGAGTCCGGTCTGCTCGGCGTCTCTGGTCTGTCGTCGGAGCCGCGCGTGCTGCTCGCCGCCGAAGACCGGCGCGATGCGACCGGCGAGCGCGTGCGTGCGGCGTTGGCGCTCTACGTGCGCCGCATCGTGCGCGAGATCGGCGCGCTGGTCGCGGTGCTCGGTGGCCTGGACCTGCTGGTGTTCACCGCCGGTGTCGGCGAGCACAGCGCCGCGATCCGCGCGCGCATTGGCTGCGAGCTCGGCTTTCTGGGCGTGGTGCTCGACGACGCGGCCAACGCGCGCGATGCACCATTGATCTCAGCAAGCAACAGCCGCATCGCGGTAGCGGTCGAGCCGACCAACGAAGAGTGGATCGCGGCGCGCCACGCGGCTTCGTTGATGAAGACGACAGGTGCTTCCGCTAATTCCCGCCGCTCTTCGGCACGCTGAACGCTACGGTCGTGACGCCATCGACGCTGGTCGCCATGACCGTGCCGCCGTGCATGCTGGCGACGGCCTTGACGATGGCCAGGCCGAGGCCGTGGCCGTGGTGTGCGCCCTTGTCGTGGCGCGCCGCGTCGATGCGGTAGAAGCGATCGAACAGCCGCGGCAGCTGCGCGGCCGCGATCGTGGCGCCCGGGTTCGTCACGGCGACCCACACCGCGTCGGCCTGTGGCGAGATGTTCACCGCGAGTCGGGCACGGGGCACCGAATGCTCGATCGCGTTCTGCAGCAGGTTCGACAGCGCGCGGCGGAACAGCGCCACGTTGATCGTCGCGCGCGCCTGCGTCTCGCCGGCGATATCGACCGTGGTGCCGTTCTCGTCGAGGACGAACTCGAAGAACTCGATCGTCTTCTCGACCTCTTGCGCAACGACGGTGTCGACCTGCCCGGTCGCGGCCTCGCCCTGGTCGGCGCGGGCCAGGAACAGCATGTCGTTGATGATGGAACGCAGCCGTTCGAGCTCTTCGAGGTTCGACTGCAGCGCGTCCTGGAACTCGCGTGCGCTGCGCGGTCGCGACAGCGCGACCTGCGTGCCGCCGATCAGGTTCGCCAGCGG